>Ga0247722_10001187_pt1 | contig 14666 bp, 23 predicted proteins | sample MSEWelMarce3H_FC_FD_189094 | JGI IMG/M metagenome (GOLD analysis project Ga0247722, IMG submission 189094) | Subsurface sediment microbial communities from gas well in West Virginia, United States - MSEEL Well Study Marcellus 3H_FC | ecosystem: Environmental > Terrestrial > Deep subsurface >... | reverse complement strand
TGCAACTAACCTTGCTACGCCCGTTTGAATTGAAAGTCTTGTAAGTGTGGCTTGAAGTATTGAAAACTCCAAACTCAGAAATTAGACCTCTGTATTCTGAACTCTCTATTTCGTCGCTTCTCTTTTGCGCTTTGGTAAAAAATAAAGATTGAGGTAAACCGTATTTATTAATGAATACACAATTAACTACTTCGTATTTGCACTCCTCTCTAACTGTGTAAACTATCGTTCTCGTTTCTGTTGGATAGGTAAACACTAAAGTTATAGTTGTCGCACTCGCATCGTAATCGTTTAAGTTAATCGACATTATGTTTTCGTAATTCAAATCCGTGTTTGCCGTTACTGTTACACCCGAACCGTTAACCGTTAAAGTCGTTAAGTCTTTTGTTAAGAAATGCACTCTATTATCGTACCCTCTTAAATGCGTATGACCGTTGCCGTCGATTAAAACGTTTGATGTAGGTTGTGGGTTGTATAACTCTTGAAAATATCCATATCCGTAAAGGCATAAATAAATACCCTCTTTAGTGTAAACCATATCGTCACCATCAAAGCAATTAGCCACGTAATAACTCCAACAACTTTGTTCAAACGGTATAGGTTGTAACCCCGTTAAAGTATAGTTTGCTATCGTTGGATTTATTCCCGTTTTACTTAATTCATTTACATCAAAATTTATAACGGGTTGCCCTAATTGAACAACCGATTTAGATAGTGCGTAACTTGGTGAACTCGGCACGTTAGTAATATCGCCACCCCAATTATAAAGGTCTAAAGTCGTAGTGTCATAGTTTAAATTTGGAATGATACGAACCGATAAAGTCGAACGCACTAACCCGATTTCGTATTCGCCACCCGCAGGAATTTCGACCTCTTCAATTGTCACATCGGACGACGTAGAACCAACTCTAAAAAATGTTAGGTTTGCATCGTTATCAGGTTCAAAGTCAAAGTAGATAATATTAGAAGCTAAAGAGATAGTTGTAAAAGCATTTAACCAACTCGGAAAAGTTAGCGTTTCATAATAAGCGTGCAAATTAAATGCCGTGTCTTCTTTGGTTGCCCCTATCTCTACATCAACTCCAATAGTAGCGTCTATTGTTTCTGAAAAAGGCGTGTAATTAACTCCAAAGACAACGTTAACCGTTGGTGTTGGGTTACTTACAAATTCTATTTTAATTCTTTTTGCCATTGTTTATTATTTGTTGTAAAAACGTTTCGACATCTAAACCAAACGCTTCTATTATTTCATCAGGTAATCTTTTAAATCCTTTCTCGAAAGGGTCACTCATAAACCTTGACGGCTTAATACCGTTTATAAATACACTTCTCGCAATTGCAAAAGCTATCCCTTTACGTGTTTGAAACTGTCCTTGATTGTTTCTCGGTGCAATCCCTTTTCGAACTATCCATTTGTCAAATGCTTTCGCTGGTGGCATCTTATCCTTATACGAATAGGGCGTATTGTATTTCTTTTTCTTACCGCTTACCCCTTTGTCTTGATATTCTCCATAATCTAAACCGCTAATCGAAGCCGTAAAACTATTATTACTTACTTTGTAATCGTAGTCTAAACTATCATATAACGCTTTTGTACTGTTTTTTTTCTTGCGTGTAAGGTTTGCTTTCGCTTGAGTAATGGTATACTTAAGAAAGTCGTTTAAAGCCTTTTCGGTATTTTCTTTATTAACAGACAACTATCTCGTTATTTGGAATTATTAACTCTAAATCGCATCTCCAACCGTCTAACAAATTGCTATCCTCAAAAATGATAGGCTGTAAGTTTGGCACGTTTACTAACTGAATTGCATCGTTGTTATTTTGGTTTTGTAATACGCTAACCAATCGGTTTAAAATAGCGTGGCAAGTATTAAGGTTGTCGAGTTCGTTATCGTTCCCTAAAAATTTATCCGTTACTTGTTGCTTTGAAATATTACGCAAGTTCACTACCGCAATTTCAAATATGAATGTCGCCATTGAATTACTAACCGTCGAACTCGTAACCTGCAAATGAACCAAAGGAAAGATATTCTTTTTATCAATATCCATCATTGACCGTAACCCGTGCGTAATTGTATGTACACTTACGTCAGCTTCTAACGTTGTTTTTAAATAGTCAACTACTTTATAAAATTCTCTCATTGCTTTTTACTTGCGTTTTTAATCATTTCTTTTGTTACTTCGGCTCGGTCTTTTTCAAACTCTAACAACCTGTAAAATTTGTATATCGAATACTCTAAAACTCTTTCCTCTTCGACCTTGTTTAATTCAGCCAACGCTCTTACGCTAACGTACCAACCCCATTTTTCATTAAAGTGGGTTTCTTTTTTATTTTGCTCTCCAACTGTTTGGAATAGTCCTGCATATATTTTAACAAGTCGTTCCCTAAATTGTAAAAAAAAACCATTGCCCCTAAATAGTAAACACAACTTACATCTTTCATTAACTCGTCAAAAGTTTTGTTTTCATTATATGGAAGTGTATCATACATATCGTGCGCACCTCGTTTAAACCAATTGCGCTTACGCTTGGTTACGGGTCTGTATAATACCGATAAGGCTTTGTGGAATGTATCGGGACTTTTAACAAATTCATCGATATGCATAAACTCGTTTGCACTTATCAAATCTAAGTTTGGAATGAAACCGAACTCTATACACTCGTGCTTAAATATCTTTGTGAATGTAACGTCTGACTGCAACACCTCTTTTAATAGGCTTACAATCTCGTTATATTCTTTAATCGGAATGAGTTTAGGGTTTGCGAAGTCGCAAAGGTGTATAATATAATCATCGTCTGTCTTGTCGCTCTTTTCAAAAGCAACAAATTGACGCATCGTAATATCTTTTAATGAAGTAGGTATATTTATCTGCATACCTTAATAACGACAAAAACCGTTTTTGTTTATCGTATGTCGTAACCTCTATTCGGTCTACCTATGTAATTCCAAACCGCATACCCTAAAGCATCTAATAAGTGGTTATAATCGTCTATTGGGGTTTCTGATTTCTTATCGTGCCAAACGTAGTTGTTTAGTTCTTTGATTAAGTTGGTGCTATCGGGGTCAACAATCAATTCGTAGTCTTGTACTAAGGCTATCCTATCCATTATCTTTGGTTTATCGATACCTTTTATATTCAATCCACGTGCTTTCAATTCGCTTATTAAACGTGGCTCGGCACTATCCGCTATAATCAAATTTCTATTACCACAATAACGGTTATTCTCTCTGTAAATATCGGTTGTATTTAGTCCGACTTTATAAAGTAATTCCTTTGCGTAAATTCTTTTATTTGTTTTATCAACCGAAACTTGCACTAATGTCGTAGGGTCGACACTAAACCCGAAATCCTGACCGTAAATCGAAGTGTTAAACTCTTGAAAGTTGTCTATTCTCCAATTGGTATAAACAACTCCCTCAGCTTTGTTTAACCAACCGCCTAATATTTGGTGCTTATATTTTTCGGGGTTTGTTATCTCTATTCGTTTAACCTCGTTAATGAATGAAATATCTAAGTTATCGATGTTATCGAGGTAGGTGGTATGAATGTAAGTAACATCGTCTTTAATACCATTAAATCCCTCTTGAACTCCTTTCTCTTCAAAGAACCTTTTGTAAATCCAATGTTCTTTTGTTGCTGGGTTTAGAATTAAGATAATGCGATTTTGTTTTCCTTTTTGTCTAATCGATAAGTTGATTTTATCAAAAGTCGTTTCATCTGTCAACTCTTCCGCTTCATCTAATATCCAAGTTGTTACTCCCTGCAATGATTTAAGGTTAGCGGTTTGGTCGCCTGAACTTGTTTTGATACCTCTGAATATAATATCTGATTTAGACTGTTTGTTCTTAATCTCGGACTTGTTAACCTCAAAGAAGTTACCTAAATCCATTAAGTCAATCTTTTCTTGAAACTCAGGGATAATCGAAAGGTGCGCACTTGTCATAGTTTGACGAGTGAATAGTATTTTATGACCTACTTCAAACGACAAAAGGTTGGTAAATGTACCAACCCCGAATGACTTACTTGAACCACGCCCGCCCGTTATTATAAAGTATCGAGTATCGTTTTCAAAAAGTGGTTTGTATTTATTGTTTAGTGTTATCAAATTTAATAACCTCTTTCAAATTAAAATCATTAACCGTTACGTTTGTGTTGTTATCGACTGTTTGTTTAGGCATACCATATCGATAGCTTAACCAAGTTTTAATTGCTTGTACATCGTTTTCCTTTACCTTTACCGCTAACTTCTCCCACGCTTCTTTAGGAACTAAAACGGCATCCATTGACTCGATAAGAGTTATCTCGTCTATCTTTGGTTTTCTTCCCGCTCCCTCTCTTTTGCCCCCGTTTTTTTTATTTTCTTCCATCTGAAAAAAGTTGATTAATCACACTCAATTTTATAATAGCTATTACTATCAAGTTGCACATATTCTCCTATGTCTAAAGTGCAATCCATTTCAGTCGCTTGCTCTTCTCCAACTTTTACATAACCCCAAATCGGTGCTACTCCATTTGACCAACCTACTATCTCTAAATCGTAATATACTTTTTGACAAAGGCAGTTGTTTTCGTCCTGTGTTTGTTCCTCAGGCGTACAAGTCGATGACATCAACCCGAATGATAATGCTAATAATAATAATTTAGTTTTCATAATCTAACTTCTTTAGTTTTTTAATAATTGATTTCCAAACACCACTGCAACCCGTACAAGGGACAAATGGTTTAATTTGGTATGCATCAAAATATATGCCAATTAATTCTTTTTGCTCTTGCGGTGTCAATTCATCGTGTTCAGTCGCAAAGAAATTTTGTAAATATTCTTTTTGCTCAATGGTTAAATCTTTAGTTCCGAAAGGTACTAACTTATTCAATCTGTCTTGTCTTTGCTTACATCCCTCGCATTGTTCAATCCCTAATGCATCGGTTACGGTTGCAACTACATCTCCTAAACCTTTTATCTTTTTTGGTCTGCCCATAATCTTAAATTTTCTTTTGTTTTCTTAATCGTTTTGTTTATTGTTTCAAAAGGTATTTCGCTTTGCCTTGCTAATTCTCTTTGACTTATAACTTGAGTAACTTTTAAAGTTTCACGTTCAAAGTATGGCAAGCTTTCAACCTCTTTTAATATTAGTTCTTTTAAAAAATCGTTTTCAAAGCAATAAGGCTCGTCGTTTAAAGTTATGTTTTCTATATCACTTGAAACTGTTTCAATTTTGCGCTTTTTAATACCGTCTAAAAATATTGAACGAATAGCAAAAAAAACATAATAGTCGTTTACGTAACAAGTATAATTGGCAAACTTTAAATACATATCCTGAACAAGGTCGTCTGCGGTCATTTTGTCACCACAAATTTGATACGCCATTTTGCGCCAATCCTTATCTCTCTTTGCTAACTGTTCAAGCATTTACTTATAGTATAATTGACCAATACAAATATAACCTTTAGGAATTAACTTACTTGTGTAAATTGGTAAGTCTTTATATTCCTTTTCCTTAATGGTATCGTAAATTTCTTTAGAACACCATATCTCTTGATTTGTAAGGTCTTTATTAAAAGACAAAGCATAATTGTAAACTTTTATAATCTCTTCCATATTAATTAAACCTTAAAGTTTTCAACGCCAAAACGCTTTTAATCTCATCAAATATATTCTGACTGTATTCGAGTTCGTAGATTTGACCGCTTAGGACTATACAAAGGTATTGTTCTTTGCTTACAAATACTCCTTGTACATCGTTTGGATTGAAATAAAAATCAACCCACGTTTCTGTTTCGTCATTGTCGTATGTTAGGAACTTTGATACTATCATAAATCAAAAGTAAACAATTAATTTTGAATTAGCAAAAGTTATTTGTTATTAAATTTTCCATTTGTTTAATCTTTTTTTAGTCACTAATTGACCGTTAATATAATATGCTTTTCTTTTCTCGTTGTAGGTTAATTTTCTAAATATCTTTGTCCTTTTGTTAGGACAGTGTTGTAGTTGATATAACAAACCATCTTTTAAACATACTATATTTTCGTATATTTTAAAACGATAAAGTATTTTGTTGTCAATGTTTTTATTATCAGTTAGTTGCATAGTTTAGTAGCTGTTATTGATTAGTTAGGCGAAAGCACTACCGAACTGCTAATCCGATAGTGCATCGCTTCTAATTTACTTCTTGTCGTAGTATTTAAAAACCTTGTCAAGTTGAGTTGGGTTTTTCAAAATGGTGTAATAGCATTTATTAAAACCATCTTCAATGTAGTGCAGGCTTCTGTTTTCAGCTTCTTCTTTTGTAATTGGTACTCGAACCACATCAATATAAAATGTTTTAGGTTTAAATGGTAGTCTTGCAAATTGACTACTTCCAATCAATTCAAAGTCTTTTTCATCAATGTAAACTCTACCAGTAAAAGTATCCCAATCTTCTTCACCTTTCCAAACAATCGCATCTACATAAGAGAGTTTTCCATCGGGATATTTAAACAATCCACTACATCTTGAATTTTGCCACAGTATTTCACCATCGCTAATTTCGGAAACATCTACCCATTCGCTTTCGTGTCCTGTAACATCACAAATAGGTTCTTGTAACATTAGTTTTTTTACTGCTTGTGAAATTGCAGAAGCGGTGTAAGGTGCTGAACCGCCACTTTGCCCACTTTTACCAAATGCCTCACATAAGGCTAAAATCTCTTTTGCGAATGGTGTAATAATCGCATCGGGTGTTGTTGCTTCGAGAATATCCAACTCTCGTTTTGCAAATTGTTGTGTATTTGTCATTTTATATATGTGGTTCGCCTTTACACCACAAGGTTTTAAATTTTCGTTTTCATAAACCGTGCCTTCGCCTAACACGGGTTTGGCAAAATGGCTTTCCGACACACAAGCCAACGCACAAAAGCCACTTCGCCAAGCCCGAACCCGTTAGCACTCACCTTACTCAACAACATAAATAGAAGTCGGACGATTATAATTTTTGACTTCTCCTACTTCAATTGTATAATCGGCAGTTAATTCTGTATGTGGTTTTTCTTCTGTTTTTACAGCATAATGGATTTGGCAACCAGCTATTATAACGTGATTTTTTTCTCCGCTAACTTTTGCAAACCAATTAGAACTTCTAACATTTGTTTTTATTCCTAAAATTGCATCGCTAACAATTTCAACTTCTCCCCAAACGGATTGATATTGTTTGCCGTCTGCTCCATAAAACCACGCATCTGTGGTAATTAAATATTTTCCTGTCATTATATTTTGTTTTAAAAATTAATATTTGTTTTTAAATAAAAAGGCGAAGTGCTAACAATCAATAAACAATAGTGGCGGAATATACTAAACCGCATACGCCACCATCGTTTATTTTTAACGTTATAGGCAAATAAATTTTACTACCATTGTCGGTAAATAAAATATTTATACCACAAGTATTTAAACCTGTATTTCCAAATACCCTTTTCTTCAAGTATTACTTGTCTAAGACCTTTAAACCCCTTTGTGTTTTGTCGCTTATAGCGTGTAATTATAGTTTCCATATCCGTAAAATTTATCAGCCTATAACATACACTATACGAAGGTGGGGCTGTATGCCAAATCTGTACAGTTGTGCATCTAATTTGCTTTTGAGGTAAGCGGAGGGTTGTGCATCTTAATCCCCACCTTCGTATAGCGTCAGCCGTTAGCACCAATTATGCACGAGCAAAATCCTGCATAATTAGACCTTTTTCTCCATTATTTGATATTTCACTACAAGTTGAATATTTGTCATCTAACCAAGGAGTTTTTGTGTCAGCCGTTTTACTATTTAAAAACTCGCCTCTATTTTCATCTCCTGCGTTTTCATTTGCTATTTCCCTTGCTTCTTTTTCGTTTTCAGCTCTTATTATAAAACCGAAATTTTTATCATACCAAGGTTCCCAAGGATTATCATTCAAAGGTAAATTTTCAATTGGTCTTAATTCGTAAACTTTCAAAATAACTGGTGCTAACAGTGGTTTTGACTTATTGCCGTTTTCGGCTTCATTTAATGTTGGTTTTGTATCTGGTTTCATTGTGTTTAATTTAAAGATTAGGTCTTATTTTATTGGCAACAAGACAAAGCCACAGGACGTTAAGGAAAATGCGCAAACGCCTTTTCCTTAACAGGCGCACTTCCCTTAACTAACGCTTTGAGTTATAAGCAATAAACCCTAAAAATTTCTTCAACAATCATATCGCTTAATTGCTTATCTGTAAACCCTAAAGTCTTACCAAAATGCACAAAGAGGCTTATATCGGTCTTATTTGTTCTTGCGTATTGAAGCACTTGGGTGTACGTTATATCTAACTTCTTAGCTATTGCGTAATTTCCTAATTTTGAGGCGGTGAAAAGTTTTTGGTACATCATATTATTTTTATCAAATTTAGTCTTTATTTTAATACCCACAACATTAGACAGTAATTTATATTCGTTCTAAATTAGACAAATGAATTTGTCTATGGTAAAATAACCTTACCGACAAACTTACCATCAGGACTAAACTCAAAGCCAAAGAACTCATCTTTATCCAAATACCTAAACCAGTACTTAGTGCCGTGTGTTAATCGTTTGTCAATCCATATCGCTGGTTTATCCAATACTAAACTTATTCCGCTTAGTCTAAATGGCCGACCTGACTTTGATACTTGTGTTTCAAAGTTGAGGTTAATCTTATGGTTACCAACTGAAATCACATTCATAGTCTTTCCAAATTTTACATTCAAATCCTTTTTTTCTTAACTCATCAATACGCATCTTTTGAAGTTCCGATAACTTACCAGTTTCTTGTTTTACTTCAATGAACATTGTCTTACCTTCTTTTAAACACATTAAATCGGGTATTCCGTTTTTGTTTGTCTTGATAAGTTTAACGCATAGCCAACCTTCTGCCGTTAGTTTCGCTATTATTTTGCTTTGTAGTTTGCTTTCTAATGCCATAATCTCGTTTGAATAAATCGGTTGTATAATCTTTTTTTTGCATTACGCTGGCGTATATCTTTTCCTCAATCCCGCCCTCTGAAAAAACCCAATAAACATCGTTTGAAGTTCTTTGCATTGTGGTCAATCTGTCACGGCTTTGCCAATATAAACGGCTACTAAAATCAATGTTATAGTAAACTAAATATTTGGCTTTGCTTAGGCTTATTCCTTCCGAACCCGTTACTATTTGTAAAGCTATATTCTTATCACTTGTATTAAATTCTTCTAAGTCATCGGTTAAAGTATTTACAAAGATAGTTTTTAAAGCGTTCCACTCTTCTTTGTACTTGTAAAATATCGCTATCTTATCTAATTTAAAATGGTTATGAATAAACAAAGCCTTACTTAAATCAATTACTTTACTTGTGCCATCCTCAAACTTACAAGTGCCACTACTTAACTGGTGTATTTTCTGTTGTAACTTTACTGCCGTATCCCCTAAAATCATTTGCCCTTCCTTATTTGTAACCACTAAATCCGTTTTAAGTTTGTCGATTATCTTATAAGTGATTGCATCCATCGGACATTTTAAAACGTTTTCGTGTACTGAAGTACTGAATCCCGCTTCAACTTGTGTAAAGGTTATAATATAATATCTAAGCCTATGCCAAAAGTCTTTTTTACGTGCATCGGAATAGTCTTTTACTTGTGCATAACCTAAATATTTTAATTTAATATCTACGTACTCATTTGCCCATTTATAGAAGTTAGCAAAGTCATTAAAAGGACTATGATTACTTACCCAAAATTGATGATACCATTGCGAATGACTTTCGGGCGTTGGTGTTCCACTTAGGAAAATCATAGGTAAATCTCCGAACTTATCTTTGAATAGTTTAGCAGTTACATTTGGTTTAGGGTACGCTCCAAAACGATGGTGTTCATCGTGAATGACTAAGTCAAAATCATAGTCAGGGACTTTATGTAGGCTTTCATCATTCCAAACGGTTAAGTGAAACGTATATCCAAAATCTTCATAGTCCTTTGATATACTTGGCATCGCTTTCTTTTTTGTTAAGAATAAAACATTTTCAGCACCGAATAACTTTGCGGTCTCTAAAGAGGTAACTGTCTTACCCGTGCGCACTTCCATCGCATAGTAAACTATGTTTTTCCTTTGCAATACCTCACATCCATCGGTTGCGAGTTTTATTTGATACGGTCTTAATTCCATAGTTACCAATTAAAGAATGATTTTTTAAAGTCTCCTAATATTACGTCATTATATTCGGGGTTATTCCATCCCTGAAAATCTAATACAAACCTCTTTGATATTGGCAATATAGCTGGTAGTTTATATCTTTCATCGTTTGCCCTATTTATCCAAAACCTAATTTGGTTTAGTTCATAAGGTGTAAGTACAAAGCTATACTGAAAATCAACGGTTATCTTTTTTCCGTTTAGTTCCTTCCTGAAAGTTGGGTTTAAGTTTGCCATTTTTAGAAATCTATTTCGTTATTTTCTTCTTTTTCTTCTGCTCCTAAAATCATAAATTTTCTTATTCCACCGTAAGTGGTATCGTCTCGTTTCCATTTCTTAAAATCGAAATACATACCTAACCAACGCCCGAACCAACTTACATTCATATTACGTGGTAACTCCCTTGTTCCATCGTTATAAGATTGTAATATTTCCTTAGTAGTATAGTAGTGTTCATTTTTCCAAATGAACTCGTTTTCGCAAAAGTCAAAGAAATCTTCACAAGTATTAGCGATAATCTTTTTAGTCTTACCAGTCTTTAACTCTGAAAATAAAAGACCGTTTTTAAAATACTGCTGGATGTTTGAAACCATATAATTATAAAAACTGTCCCACTCGTCTTTGTCCCATTGGCTAAAAAATAACTTACCAAACTCGTTTATCGGTTTAAAGGTTTTTGAGTAATGTCTATAAAGTTCAATCTCTATTTTTCGAGCATCGTGAGAATCCCCAACTCCTGAAAGTATATAGTTTGAAGTAAACATAATCTTAGGACTTTTAGAGAATGGTATCTCTATCGGTTGTAAGTTCTTTTTGTTTAAAGTTAGGTTTCCAGTAATAACAGAAAACAAAGTCTCAAATTTAAATGAACGTTCCATATCATCAAAGCAAATGATATTATCATCTAAGTTAATCGTTTGGTATGGAAACTGTCCTTTATTATTGAACTCTTTACCGTTTAAAGTTACCAACTTACGGCAATGGCTTAAAGCTTTTGATATTAAGGTTTTACCAGTACGACCTGAAGGATTGTCGTTTAAAGTCTCATCATAAAATACAATAGCTAAACCCTCATCTTGTTTTTTATAGTTGTTTAATAGATACCCTAAAGCGGTTTCAACTATCAACTTCCTTTCGGTCTCATTATTTGAAACGTTAAGAATAAACTTCTCAAAGTCTGAAGGTTTTTTAGTTGTTTTAAATTCGTGAGGTATGATGTTTTTTTGCCATACAAAACCGCCTATATTAATATAGTCTATTATCTCGGTTTTGTCCTTAGTTATTTTTAAAACTCCATTAGTAAAAAATAAATAACTTTCGTTTTCGTTATCCCGAATCATAGCTAAATCTTTTGTGCCTAATTGGTTTAAGTAACCTTCAGTAAATTTAGCAGTAGATTTAGCAAAGAAGTTATAAACGTTCATATCAACTTCAACTACGTGGTTTAAAACAAAGTCTTTTATTTGTACCTCGTTAACCTCGTTAATTATATTGTTGTAAACTTTTACAAATGTAAATTCCTTATCATTAAGTTGAACTTTATAAAAACCCCTATTTTCTAAAAAAAGTTTAAATTTATAATCATTTAAAGATAGTTTACCGTTTTTATCAGTATCCCAAAAAATCAAAAAATCATCCTCAAAATCAAAGTCTATAACGTCTTCAATATCTGAATCCGTTAAGCCTTCTTTTCGAAATTCCTTCTTTGCTTTCGATACCCCCTTTTTTAGCGTCTCTTGTGCCTCCCTCACTTTATTATCGTCAACCAAAGTAAGGCTGTCAAATTCGTGAGTGTTTTTATAAGCACTCTTTATAATCGTTTCAAGTTCGGAATCAGTAAGACCAGCAGAATAGAAGTTTTTAAATAAATTCAAAGCCTCATCTGAAGGCATACCAGCACGGTTTAAACCACAAGCCAATTTAAAAAGGTTGTTATTCCTTTCGCCAGCATTTAGAGTAAATTTCTTGTTAAACCATTTTACTATTACATCTACTTTTTTAGAAGTATCTTTAATCTGAAAGTAGTCAGGGTAATTGTTTTTTCGAGTTACTTCTGTGTACTCCTTCATTAAAACCCATTCCTTAGAGTTTTGATTTATAAATAAGTCAGGGTCGTAGCTTTCGTAACATACCCTTGATATATCTTTAGTCTTTGTGTCTAATTTTGAATCAAAAGTCTCACATATTGCCTCGTAGTACTTTTTATAATTTGCAATATCTTTCGGTACTTTTACAAGTGCTTTAACTCCATTTCCTGAAGGACTAACAAAGGCGGAATAAATATACTCGTTATCCTGAAGACTATCACGTAAGCAAATCGCATCATCTACATCGTCAAAATCTAAACAAGCAAAACCTGAATGATTTATTATATTCTTTGCGGAACGTCTTGAGAATTCCCCACTAAAGCAAACTGATTTTAATTCGGCTTTTAGCTTGTTTCTTTTTTCCTTATCTTCAACAATTCTAATAGCTTCTATTTTAGCTTTATTAGAGCCATTCTTAAAAGACAATAAAACCTCATCCACTTCTTTGTAAAATGGGTTTTCAACATCGGTAACTTTTGAAAATACTGTAACCATATTTTAGAATAAAAAAACCGTTTGAATTTCGTCGTCTCAAACTACTCTTCAAACGGTTACACGTTTATATTTTTAAGTGAGACATATAAGCAAATATAGTAAATTAATTAATACCCACAATAAAAAAAGAAACTATTTTTAATAAAACAGCATAACAGTAAAAAAACAGCAAAATAAAAAAATGCCGTATAGTTTAACTAATTGAAAATAAAACAATTAACAAAATAAAAACAGCATAACAGCATTTTTTCAACTTTTTTACCAAAAAAATATTTTTTTACTTCTTTTTAAAAATATATATATAAGAAACCCGCTTTTAGTGTGTTTTGCTGTTTTGGATAAAAAATTAAATTCGTTGCCTAATTCATTAGGTAACAAAAAAAACCGATACATTTCTATATCGGTTTAATATTAGGGCAAAAAGTATTTTTAGAAGTCTAAGTCATCAAGCACTTCCTCCTCATCAACTACTTCGATTTCTTCAATAGCTGGCTCTGATTTAGCTAAGTAGGTTTTGAGATAGCTTTCAAGTACATTAAAGCACTCATCGGCTTGGGTCGCTTCTTCTTCACTCAAAGACTTTAGGAACTTGAATTCAGGGGTTGTAAACTTAACCGCTCCTTTTTTCCCATCAAGTGCTTTATCAACTACAATCCACTCATCGGGTAAGCGGTTTTTAGTCTTTTGTGTAAATTCGCCCCACTTTTGTACTGAAGCACCTTTTAGCTGAATGTTTGCCAAAGTACCATCCTCTAACATAATGTAGATTGACTTGTGGTATTTAGCACCAGCAGAATTTACTTTCTCTTTAATGTCTTTGTAAAGACCTTTTGCAATTTCAGTAGAAGTCTTTTCACCTTTAACGTTTTTGTGGTAACACTTAACGGTCATCGATTCTTTAGAAATGAACTTCACTTCGTTGGAAATGATTTGACCCGTAAGACTGTCAGACCATCCTTTTACTGAGGCTAACTCGTCAAGTACTAAGAACTTAAACGGTAGATTTACGGCTACGTTTGTTTCTGATTCCTTGTCGTAGAAACTGAAGTTTCTATCATTAGATTTCCAGCTTAGGAATTTAGTAGCTGGATTTGATGCTGGCGTTTGAAACGCGGTTCTTCTATTACTCATAATGTATTTATTTATGGACTTAGATTACGTTGGTAAGTCCTTCCAACTGAATTATGAAATGCTAAGATAGTGATTTTAATTCTAAATTTAATACTTTTTTTAAAAAAGTATTGAAAAAAGGTCATTTACTACGACTTTTGCAATAGTATAGGGTTATTTATAACCATTCTATTTTGCGTGTTAGATATAAATCTAAACTGTTTGGAATTGTCTTTTGATTTTAACGCTTCCATTCTTAAGCGGTGGTTAAACTCTGATATTGTTTCCGTGTTTTTCATTTGTAAACGTCTTTTAAAATTATCTTTACTAATTCAACTGAAATACTTTTCTTTTTACATTCAAAATCAATCATTAAATCTAAAGTGTTTTTCGTTTCTTTTTTAATTCTTTTGATTTCGGTTTCTAAGGTTGTAACCTCAGCACTTTTTTCTTTTGCGTACTTATTTATTTTGTCGCAAATACGTTCGACTTCTTTTGTTCTTTCTTTATTTGTCATAATCTGTTAATTTTGCTTTCGTAAATGTGATAATTAATATAAACCACGTCTTTGATTTGGTAGTCTATTGGTTTAACTGATTGCCCAACCTTGCTGAACTTCTTTTGATAATCGCTTTTAAAACTTTCTTTGATTGTTGTAAAGTCATCTAAGGTGTAGTAAATGGTTTTAGGATATTCTTCTCTATTTTCAAAGCCTTTAATCTTTAAACGGAATATCCTATCTCTGATTGTGGTTCTCGGTACGCCTAATTTATACGACATTTCG
>Ga0247722_10001186_pt1 | contig 14670 bp, 11 predicted proteins | sample MSEWelMarce3H_FC_FD_189094 | JGI IMG/M metagenome (GOLD analysis project Ga0247722, IMG submission 189094) | Subsurface sediment microbial communities from gas well in West Virginia, United States - MSEEL Well Study Marcellus 3H_FC | ecosystem: Environmental > Terrestrial > Deep subsurface >... | reverse complement strand
CCCAAGAGTTAGACAAACCCTTGGCTGAAGGTTTTTTCGCTAGTTTACTTCAGACAGAAAAATCTTATTTAGTTATTGAAAAGTTATTACTTGTTACCCAACAGTTGCAAAGTGAAATTTCAGAAGACATCATCAATCAATTACAACAAGACAGTAGTTCAAGGATTAAAATAATTTTATCGAAATACTATGCGGGTTCTGCTAATCCAAAGTACATTGAATACTTTACATCCTTGTTTCAACAAAATAATTTTCAAGGTTACGAAGGTTTGGAATTATTGAATAACTTCACATATTACATTTCAACGTTGCCTTTGGAGTTTCAAAAAAATGCCTTACCGGTTTATAAATTCCAAAACACAAATGGAAATTACTATGCGAAATTATACCTCAAAGACAACGTTGACTACTTAATTACAGTGCTTCAACAAAAAATAGAAGAGTCTGCTAACGAAACTGAAAATCAACTAAGAAAGCATTTGATTACTGAATTAGAAGATTTTAAAGCGAAGCTCAAAAAAGATTAACGAGAATTACTTTAGCTATACATCAACATTCCTACAGTAAAATAGATAAACAATCCAAGGACATCATTTAAAGTTGTAATAAAAGGCCCTGTAGCTAATGCAGGGTCAATATCATACTTATCTAAAATCAAAGGGATTAACATCCCCATTATTGCTGCAAAAATAATCACTACAAACAAAGAAACACTCACCACTATCCCAAGTGTCATGTTGTCAAAAATACTTGCAATACCAAAAATTAAACTAGAACAAATCAATCCGTTCAAAATCCCAACCAACGTTTCTTTTGATAATTTCGAAAAAACACTTTTAAATTGATTTCCTTTTGCCAATGACTGCACAACAATCGCTGAAGATTGTACCCCAACATTCCCTCCCATAGCAGTAATCATTGGAATAAAGAATGCCAATGAAGGAACCAAACTAATACTTCCTTCAAACGAAGAAATCACCTTAGCGCCTAAAGTACCTCCTAACATTCCTATAATCAGCCAAGGCAATCTAGCTTTTGAAATTCGAAAAATACTGGCGTTATCTTCTACCTTTTCGGAAATACCGGTCGCTAACTGGAAATCTCTGTCTGCTTCTTCTCGAATTACATCTACAACATCGTCAATGGTGATGCGTCCTACCAATTTATTTTGATAATCTAGTACAGGAAGAGAAACCAACCCATATTTATCAAAAAGTCGCATTACCTCATCTTGATCATCGGTTACTTTTACAGAAATAATATTTTTTCCTTGGTACAAATCACTAATCTTTTGACTAGGATCAGCAAAAAACAAGGTTTTTAATGAAAGTACTCCAACAAGTTTATTTAATACATCGACGACATAAATCGTGTAGACTTTTTCAACGTCCTTCGCTTGTTCTTTAATTTCTCGTAAACATTCTTCAACAGTCCATTCCAATTGAGTACACAAAAATTCTTTCTGCATCAATCCCCCCGCTGTATCTTCATCGTAATTCAATAAATCAACGATATCATCAGCTGCTTCGTCATCCTCCATCTGTGAGATGACTTCGTGAATTTCAGTATCACTTAATTCATATAAAATATCGGCGGCATCATCGGAATCCAAATTCTCTAACTGTTCTGCAATTTCTTTCGTAGAAAGGGACTTTATGAAACGATCACGGACCTCTTCCTCCAATTCCATCAATACATCCGCCTGTGTATCTTCGTCTAAACGAAAATAAATCGATTTTGCTTCAGCATTGCTTAATTGATCGAGGATTTCTGCAATATCAACGAAATGCAGTTCCAATACATTTTTATCGATCCATGCATTGTCTTCATTTTGAATGGCCAATCGCAATTGATCTAAAAAATCTCTCGTTAACTCGAAGCGCATGGATGCAATTTTAGTTGATTAATACTTTAAAAACTGTTGCAACAAACGCTATTAGAGACTATTCAATAAAATTTGAAATTCATATGGTTTTTTTCCGAATGATTCTTGTTTCAAATTTTCCAATCGTCTTTTAGTCCACAATGTACGACAGTCCTACTTTGGAAGCACAAAGTTACTTTTAAAGTTGAAAGATTTTACACCGTAAGATTAAAAAAAAATGAATTAATCATTTCCAGATTTTAACAACACATCGGATACAATAATCCCCATTACCAATGCCATTGAGGTGGTTAACATCTTTAAAGCAATTTCAATTCCTTCTACAATGTTGCTTTGTAATAAGTTAGAAATACTAAAAAAACCAAGTGAACCTGGCACTAATAAAATCATTCCAGGTACAAGCATGATTGCACTATTTCTCTTTTTAATTTTGGCAAACACATTACTCGCAAAACCCAACAAGACAGAAGAAAGAAAAACAGCAATTGGAGCAGCTACATAAGAAGAAGTAAAAGTATACATCAGGTAAGACAACCAACATGCAAAAGAAATCCACAAAGCATCGGATCGTTTGGCTTTTAGTAATACAATAAATCCAACTGGAACCCCAATTAATGCAACAGCTATTGACCATGAAGGTAATGAAAACACATTGATTACTGGAGTTACATTTAATAAGCCTTGCATCACTTTATCAGCTACACCAATTCCTAAGGCTAACATTACAAAAATCACAAAAGACTGAGTGAATTTACTTAAACCAGAGATTAGGTGATTATTCACCATTTCAGTAATCGCTACTGTGAAAGAAAAACCAGGTATTAACAAAATAAGTCCGCAAATAGAAGCTATCTCTTTGTTAAATCCAATAAAAAATGAATTGAAAATTGAAGCAACAACAAATGCATAAAACGCTGCAATAAAAACAATTAATTTCTCAATGCGCGGAAATACTCGAACAAATGAAAATAACCCACTAATACCGACTCCAATAATAAACGAACACATAATTTCTAGAATACCTCCACCAAAAACACACGCGGCACTTCCCGTAGATATTCCAAAAAATAAAGTAGTTATCCAACCATTGTAACTCGTTGCAGAAGTATGAACCGTTTCTAATTGTTCCGCTCCAGCTTCTAAACTAATTTTAGAATTACTAACATCATTCAACAACGATTCAACTCGATCAATTTTTTCTAAATGAAGGGAGGCCTCTCCTACTTTTTTTAGATGAGTAACGATTTTAGAATCTACATTAAAGCTAACAAAAACAGAGCCTGGTGAAATAAAAAAATCAGCCTTTAATCCCATCTTCAACGAAGCTATTTCTAACAATCGCTCTAAACGATGCGCAGGCAAACCACTTTCATGCAATGTTTTAGCACAACCTAACAAAAAAGAAATCGCATCCTCAGCTTTGGTGGATGTAAAATTATCGCGCTTCTTAGTTTCTGTCATTGTATCGCTCACTTCAACTAACGATCCTAGTTACCATGATAAACTTTCTTTTTATTGACCTTGAGACAACTTTATTGTAAACAACACTTTTCAACATAGAATGGCTCTAATCGTCTTTAAAATGCGAAAGTAATTCATAAATCAGTGCGAAAAGTAGTAGCATCAGTTTAATTAAAAAATTAACTTTGCAGAAATTCATCTACACTACACTTATGAGTGATGCTATCAAACATGAATGCGGAATCGCATTGGTTCGTTTAAAAAAACCATTGGAGTTTTACCTTGAAAAATATGGAACAGCTTTTTACGGATTAAGCAAGTTGCATTTGTTAATGGAAAAACAAAGTAATCGAGGTCAAGATGGAGCTGGAGTTGCCAATATTAAATTTGATATGGCACCAGGTCAGCGCTATATTTCTCGTTACCGTTCTGTGGATAGCAAACCAACACAAGACATCTTTGACTACATCTATGGAAGATTTAAATCCATTGGTGAGGAACATCCTGAACGCTTGAAGGATTTGAAGTATTTGAAAGAAAATGCTGGTTTTACTGGTGAATTGTTTTTAGGTCACTTGCGTTATGGTACTTTTGGTAGAAATAGCATCGAATCTTGTCATCCTTTTCTACGTCAAAACAATTGGATTACTCGAAATTTAGTTGTTGCAGGGAATTTTAACATGACCAACGTTGACGAATTGTTTGATGTACTCGTTGAAATTGGTCAACACCCGAAAGAAAAATCTGATACGGTTACCGTAATGGAGAAAATAGGGCATTTTTTAGATGAAGAAAATGATTCTATGTATGCAGAATTGCAATCAAAAGGTTTGAGTAATACAGAAATCTACCAACAGATTGCAAAAGAACTCGATATAGAAAAAATATTAAAAAAAGCTTCTCACGATTGGGACGGTGGTTACGCAATGGCGGGCTTATTTGGTCACGGAGATGCATTTGTACTTCGAGATCCGGCTGGAATTCGTCCTGCATTCTGGTTTGAAAACGATGAAGTTTGTGTGGTTGCCTCCGAGCGTCCTGTAATTCAAACAGCGTTCAATTTAAAATACGAAGACATTAAAGAATTAACTCCAGGTCATGCGTTAATCATAAAAAAAGACGGTAACGTTACCGAAACAAAAATAAATGAACCGAATGAACCAAAGGCATGTTCTTTTGAACGTATTTATTTTTCAAGAGGGAATGACCATGAAATTTACAACGAACGTAAAAATTTAGGCCGATTTGTTGTTCCTCAAGTACTTGAAACTATTGATTACGATTTAGAAAATTCTGTTTTTTCGTTCATCCCAAACACTGCTGAGACATCCTTTTATGGAATGATTAAAGGCCTTGAAGACCACTCCAATGAAGTGAAATTTAACGCCTTAAATGCAATTGATGGTAAACCATCAGAAGCGGAACTAAAAGAAATACTTTTCAAAAGAGCACGTATCGAAAAAATTGTCATTAAAGATGCCAAACTTCGAACGTTTATTACGCAAGACGATCAGCGCGACGAAATGGTTTCAAGTGTGTATGACATCACATACGGATCCGTTCATCGAGGAAAAGACAATCTTGTTGTCATTGATGACAGTATTGTGCGTGGTACAACATTGAAACAAAGTATTCTTAAAATTTTAGATCGCTTAGGCCCTAAAAAAATCGTTGTTGTTTCTTCTGCACCGCAAATTCGCTTTCCTGATTGCTATGGAATAGACATGGCAAAAATGGGAGATTTTATTGCTTTTGAAGCAGCAATTACACTTCTAAAAGAGACCAATAGAGAACACATAATTGATACTGTTTACGAAAAATGTAAATCTCAAGCTTCCTTACCAAAAGAAGGTATCACCAATTTTGTAAAAGAAATTTACGCTCCTTTTACCCCACAAGAGATTTCAAATAAAATAGCACAATTACTTACTCCTGCAACCATAAAAGCAGAAGTGGAAATCGTCTACCAAACAGTAGAAAACTTACACAAAGCATGTCCTAATAACAAAGGAGATTGGTACTTTACAGGAGATTACCCAACACCTGGAGGAAACAAAGTTGTGAATACAGCATTTATCAACTATGTGGAGGGTAAAAATGTTCGGGCGTATTGATTGAATTATTGTGGTTTAAATTTGATATAAGATTATTTGGAGGATTGTTTGATGTTATCTTTCCTTGTAATAGTTTGTAATTAAATAGGTTAATAGTGATTGTTCCTCACGATAGATACTTTGAGTAATAAAAATAATACAGAATGGCTAATTACGCAATCTAAATTAAGATTTGGAAATTGTATCGATTATAGTGAATCTGTTTATAAAGATGCTAAAACCAAAATCAAGTTCCGTTGTAAAAAACACGATTATTCATTCGAACAAGCTTCGAATAATCATCTCAATTCCAAACATCCTTGTAAATTCTGTCTTCAAGAATCACGTCGTCTAGCATATGCTGATGATATGGATAAATTCAAGAATAAAATTCAAGCGTTGTTTGGTGACATATTTATTTATGAAAATGCAAAATACATCAACCAAAGAACCCCAATCTCTTTGAAATGCATAAAACACAATAAAATTATTACTAAAGAACCACAAGTCTTTTTGAGAGGTAGTGGATGTGACTTGTGCGATAAAGAAAAGTATTCTGCCAATTTTAGTAAAGAAACTCTCACAGAAATAAAAAAATTCGTTTCAAAATTAAACGGAAAATGTCTTTCAAATTCATATTTAAATAATGAAGCTAAACTAGAATTTGTTTGCAATGCTGGTCATTCGTTTCAAAAATCATGGAGTGCAGTGAAAAATTCATTACGATGGTGTCCAAAATGTTCACCAAACAAATTGATTGGAGAAACACTAGCACGTTTAATCTTAGAACACCTTCTAAAAATAAAATTTCCTTCAGTCTACATTAAAGAGATGGAAGGGCTTCAATTAGATGGATTTAATTCTAATAAAAGAATTGCATTCGAATATCAGGGATATCAACACTTCACAGAAAACAGTCATTTTCACTCAGATGAAAAGAGATATAAATCACAAATTGAAAGAGATAATTACAAGAAGGAACTTTGTAAAAAAAACAGAATAACTCTAATAGAAATTTTTGAATTCAAAACAATACGTTCAGGAAGAATTCAACTTTTCCTTGAACAAGTAAAAGAACAATTACATAAACTTCAAATTGAATATTGCAATGATCCATTTAATCTGGATTTGATTGAATTATATCAAGGTAAAAAAAGTGATCTCTATAAACAAGCCAAAGAAGTAGTTGAAATAAATAAAGGTAAAATTCAAGATTTTATAGGTTCTAGTAGCAAACACACTTATTTCTGTAAAAAAGGTCATGAAATAAAAAATAGAGTTCTTAGTGTAATAATTAAATCTAATGCTTCATGTCCACATTGTAACGCAGAACGTAAATTCGAAGAACTTAAGACAATTATTGAATCTAAGGGCGGTATAATTCTAGACAAGACATTAAAAACAAAAGGATTATCTGAAAACTACAATTGGATATGCAATCAAGGACACCGATGTATTTCTAAAGGACAATATCTTTATGATGGATTTTGGTGTAGGAATTGCCAAATTGAAAACAAAAAAGTAAAATTACCTACTAATTTGATTCAACAATTAGTGAAAGATGCTACCAGCGGTCAATTCTACCAGAAAGATATACCTATTAAATACGGAATTGGCTCAGCTGTATATAGAAGAATAATTAAAGAACTCAATATAAAAACAAATTACCTTCCACAGGACAGAACCATTCAAACGAAAAGAACTAATGGAAGAATAATACAGATTGACCCTGATAACTTTCAAATAATTAAGATATTTGATTGCTTGGAAGCTGTTAAGAATGATGATAAGGGTTTATTCAAACCAGAGGGAATTAGGCATCAAATAAAGAAATATAAAAAAGCATACGGTTATTATTGGAGCAAAGAGGAAGAGCTAGAAGAAACAATAAAATTGATAAAAGAGATACTAATAAGATAAATTGAACTATCAAAAGTACCTTTTTTCAAAACATTACCCCCCATAAACGTTACCTAAAACTTATTTGCAAACCTCAATTTATGTACATATATTTGTACATAAATAATCAAGTAAATTATCATCGTCATGCTAACTACGACTTTATCTGATTTTAGAAAAGATATTAAACTTTATTTCGACAGAGTGACCCAAAACTTTGAAACCTTAATTATTAATCGTGGCAAGGATAACGGAATAGTAATCATGTCATTAGCTGAATACAACTCACTTTGTGCAACACAGCATGAAATGTCTTCAAAAGAGAATGAAAAAAGATTAGATTCCGCAATCGAGAAGTTAAAATCCGGAAAATCATCGACTAAAAATCTAATAGAGGAATAATGAAATTCATTTTTGTGGATGAATCTTGGGAAGATTATCTCTATTGGCAAAAAACAGATAAGAAGAAACTTAAACGGATAAATGATTTAATCAAAGAAATTTCTAGACATCCTTTTGAAGGAATCGGAAAACCAGAACCACTGAAATACAAATATTCAGGTTTTTGGTCTAGGAGAATCGATGATGAACATCGTTTAATTTATCAAGTAAAGGATGATGAAATATTAATTGCAAAATGCAGATTTCATTATGATTAAATCACTCAAAAAGTAACTACCACCATTTAGATTGATAATTGTGCGTTGAATCTAGAAAAAAGACAGACTCACCAATAATTGGGGTTAACAACCGAAACGCTTTGTCTTTTGATAGATTCGTTATGCGTTCAAGGGGTTCTTGCCATGCATGATTAGCCAAAGCAAATTTACTGGAATGTACCGTTAACAATTGTTTCGCATTTAAATCTTCTGCCGCTTGAACAACTTCTTCTGGGAGCATGTGAATGTACTTCCAGTTTTTATCGTATTGACCATTTTCTAATATGACTAAGTCAAATGAGTTAAACTGCTCCCCAATTTGTTTAAAATGGGTATCATAGCCACTATCACCCCCGATGTAGATTTTCTTATCGTTTATTTCTAACGCATACGAATTCCATAAAGACTGATTTCTTTTAAATCCTCTACCAGAAAAATGTCGCGCAGGAAGTGCTGTTATCTTAGTTTCATTGTCTAATTGAGAAGATCCATACCAATCTTTTTCAATAAAATCTTCAGAAGTAAACCCCCAATGTAGTAAATGAGCACCAACTCCTAAAGGACAAATAAAGGTTTTAACTTTAGATTTCAATGCAAGAATTGTTTCATAATCCAAATGGTCCCAATGATCGTGCGTAATGATTAAATAATCAATTCGTTCAAAATCGGTAACGGAGTAGTTATCAGTACCAGAAAAGGCCTTAGTAATGAACGATACAGGAGAAGCATGCCCACAAAAAACTGGATCAACTAATATGGTTTTACCTTGTAATTGAAGAAAGTAGGAAGAATGCCCGAACCAAATAAGTACATCTTTCTCTTTTGGCAATTGAGTTAAATCTACTTTAGTACTTGGGATGTTTACGTTAGGTTTCACATGCTCGTTTCGATTTATAAGAAATTCCTTAAAAGCCTTGTAATACGTCACTCCTTCTGTTAAATCAGGAGTTGGATGTAAATTTTGAAAAGCACCATCTCTCCAATTTTTGGATTGTTTGATTCGTTCCATTTGCTTACGATTTGGTAACTTTCCAAATTGTGCTTGATTCATGAACAAAAAAGTTCCCGATATACAAACGATGATGACAGTTACAAAAATACCCATACTAACAAATTACTATTTTCAATTCAAATTCCTAAACTCCAATGGAGTTTTTCCTGTTTTTTGCTTAAACAAACGACTAAAATACTGCGGATATTCAAATCCTAATTGAAATGCAATTTCACTCACCGATTGATTCGTTTGTACCAACGTGTTTTTTGCTAAGTCAATTACCATTTGATGGATATGTTCTTGAGCGTTTAATCCTGTTTCCTTTTTCAATAAATCACCCAAATATCCTGGAGACAAATTGACTGCATCAGCAAGAAATTTAACTGTTGGAAGTCCACAATTAAGCCCGCTTTTCGAAGTGAAAAAATCTTTTAATATTACATCAATTTTAACCAAAACATCTCTGTTATTTGCTTTACGAGTTATAAATTGTCTTCCATAAAACCGAACACAATAATTCAGGAAAAGTTCGATGGTTGATACAATAATATTCTGAGAAAAATCATCGATATTTTCTTTTAATTCCGATTGAATTCTTAAAATACACTCATTCAGCAGTTGTTTTTCTTTTTCAGACAAATGAAGCGCTTCCGAAATCTCGTAAGAAAAGAATGTATAGTCCTTCATCTTATTATTCAATGAAGTAGTTCGAATCAAATCAGGATGAAAAAATAATCCCCATCCATTGCGCATTTCAGGAGTAACCGACTCATTTTCTATGGTAATTACTTGATTAGGTGCGATACAGATCAAACTACCATCATTGAAATCAATCGATTTACGTCCGTATGTAATATTCGTATTACAATAATTCTTATACATAACAGAATAAAAATCAGTAGTAATTCTCATAGGTGTTTGAACATGTTCACCGATTAGACTAAAATCTACAACTGTAATTAAAGGATGATGTTCCTTTACATTCATCAAAAGCGACAAATCAGCGATGGATTTTAAATGGATACTTAGACTCATTATTATAATTTAAAGAACATTTTATTCATCTTCAGGATAAAATTATAACCCAAAAGTTTATTCATGAAATTATACATTTTTGCGTCTTTCCCTGCCATGTACCTTAATTTATTTTTTCCATCCGTTGCTGCCTGGTAAATTACTCTTGAAACTATATTGACCTGAGACGCATTTTTTATCATGGTTGGTAAAGCGTCCGTCATTTTAGTAACAACGTTTTGGTATTCTTCTAAATTTTCATCGTTATTAAAATCAAATGAACGCCCAGCAAAATCTGTTGCAATGGCACCAGGTTCAACAATTTTTATTTTACAACCAATTTGCTCTATTTCATAACGTAACGACTCAGAAATCCCCTCAACAGCAAACTTAGTTCCATGATACAAGGAACCAAGAGGAAAAGTCATCTTACCTCCCATCGAAGAAATATTGATAATCATTCCGTTTTTATTTTTCCGAAAATGTGGAAGTACTGCTTTTGTAACATCCAATAAACCAATTACATTCGTATTGAACTGTCGCAAAATTTTCTCTCTAGCAAATGATTCCAAAGGACCGTAAGCACCATAACCAGCATTGTTTAATAAAACGTCGATTGAACCAAATTTTAATATTCCTTTCTCAACTGTTTCATGAATAGAATTGAGATCTAAAACATCTAATTTTGTTACTAGAACATTTGCTAATTTTGTTAATTCCTGTTCGTTTTCAGGGGTTCGCATTGATGCAATAACATTCCATCCTTTTGACTGAAAATATTTTGCTGTTTCTTTTCCAATTCCACTACTTGATCCGGTGATTAAAATTGTTTTCATCTTTATATTTTTAAAGCAAAAGTAAGATGAGTTGAACCAAAGAGAAGAATACAAAATAAGGATAGATGTATACGGAATACGGAATACGGAATATGATAAACCTAAAATATAATAACCTTACTATTTTTCAAGCAACTCTCTTATAGTCTTGTTCAACGTAAATGAACAAAAAAGGGTGGCTTCAAAGCCACCCTTCATTTGAATTGAATCAATCAATCTTATCCTTCACAAGAGTCACAGTTCTCATCGTCAACTGAACAAACTTCAGGTGATGATTTTGGTTCAACTGAATTTAACTCAGGTTCTTTAGCAAAGTTTTTGTCTACTGTAAATTTAATTGCATCCGTAGCTGCTTTTGTTCTTAAGTAGTACATTCCAGTTTTTAATCCTTTTTTCCAGCCATAAAAATGCATCGAAGTTAATTTTCCGAAATTAGCATTTTCCATAAAAATGTTCAAAGACTGTGATTGACAAATATAAGCTCCGCGATCAGCAGCCAAATCAAGGATTGATTTCTGAGAAATTTCCCAAGCTGTTTTGTACAATTCTTTCAGATTTCCAGGAATTTCAGGAATATTTTGAACAGAACCATTAGAAATCATCAACTTAGTTCTCATGTCTTTGTTCCATAATCCTTCCTTAACAAGGTCTTTCAAAAGGTGTTTGTTTACAATGATAAACTCACCAGAAAGTACTCTACGTGTGTAAATATTTGACGTATACGGCTCAAAACATTCGTTATTTCCAAGAATTTGAGCAGTTGAAGCAGTTGGCATTGGCGCTAAAAGCAATGAATTTCTTACACCATGCTCCATCACTTCATTTCTCAATACATCCCATTCCCATCTTGATGATGGAGTCACATTCCACATATCGAATTGAAAAACTCCTTTCGACAATGGAGAACCTTTAAATGTAGTGTAAGGACCTTCCAGTTTCGCTAAATCTTTAGACGCAGTCATCGCTGCATAATAGATGGTTTCAAAAATTTCTTTATTTAAAACTTTAGCTTCTTCCGATTCAAAAGGATAACGCATTAAAATAAACGCATCTGCTAGTCCTTGTACTCCTAAACCAATTGGTCTGTGACGTAAGTTAGAATTCTCAGCTTCTTTTACTGGATAATAATTTCCGTCAATAATTCTGTTTAAGTTAACCGTTGCTTGGTAAGTTACATCGAATAATTTATTGTGATCAAAAGCACCTTCTTCTGTTACGAATTTTGGCAATGCAATTGACGCTAAATTACATACTGCAACCTCATCTGGAGACGTATACTCGATAATTTCAGTACATAAGTTAGAGGACTTAATTGTACCTAAATTTTGTTGATTTGATTTCGCATTCGCTGCATCTTTGTACAACATGTAAGGAGTACCAGTCTCAATTTGAGACTCTAATATTTTGAACCACAAATCTTGCGCCTTGATAGTTTTTCTACCTTTCCCTTCAGATTCGTATTTTAAATACAATGCTTCAAACTCTTCGCTATGTGTATCTGCAAGTCCTGGACATTCATTTGGACACATCAAGGTCCAAGTACCATTTGATTCTACTCGCTTCATGAATAAATCTGGAATCCACAATGCGTAGAATAGATCTCTCGCTCTTGCTTCTTCTTTCCCATGATTTTTTCTTAAATCCAAGAAATCAAAGATATCAGCATGCCATGGCTCAATATACATTGCAAAAGAACCTTTGCGTTTTCCTCCACCTTGGTCAACATAACGCGCTGTATCGTTGAAAACGCGCAACATTGGAACAATACCGTTCGAAGTTCCGTTTGTACCGCGAATGTAAGAACCTGTAGCGCGAATATCATGAATAGCAAGACCGATACCACCAGCAGACTGAGAAATTTGCGCACATTGTTTCAATGTATCGTAAATCCCTTCAATACTATCGTCTTTCATTGTCAATAAAAAACAAGAAGACATTTGTGGTTTTGGTGTACCTGCGTTGAATAATGTTGGAGTAGCGTGCGTAAACCAACCTTCCGACATCATGTTATAGGTTTTAATTGCAGAAGCAATGTCCCCTTTATGGATACCAACAGAAACACGCATCAACATTTGTTGAGGACGCTCCACAATGTCACCATTGATTCGAAGTAAATAAGAACGTGTCAACGTTTTAAATCCGAAATAATCGTATCTAAAATCACGGTCATATATGATACTTGAATCTAAAATTTCTTTGTTTGCTTGAATTACTTCAAATACATCGTCTGCGATCAATGCAGCAGGTTGATTTGTTTTTGGATCAATAAACTTATACAAATCCTCCATTACTTCAGAAAAAGACTTTTTCGTTTCTTTGTGTAAGTTGGAAACAGCAATTCTCGAAGCAAGCAACGCATAATCTGGATGATCAATTGTCTTAGCTGCTGCAACTTCAGCTGCTAAATTGTCCAAGTCTGTGGTTGAAACACCGTCGTAAATCCCCTCAATCACCTTCATTGCTACCGCCTCAGGAACTACCAACGAATCTAAACCATAGCACATTTTTACAATACGGGCTGTGATTTTATCGAATTTTACAACCTCTTTACGACCATCTCTTTTTACTACGTACATACTTTTATTATATCAATCTATTAAAAATCTTCATCAATTGTAAATCCACCTGCAGTCTGAGATGTATTACTTAAAACTCCCGCTTTTTGGTATTCAGAAACTCTTTTTTCAAAGAAATTTGATTTTCCTTGAATCGAAAGCATGTCCATAAAATCAAAAGGGTTGGAAACATTGAATTCTTTCGCATTCCCCAATTCTACTAATAAACGATCTGCAACAAACTCAATGTACTGTGACATAAGTTCACTGTTCATACCGATAAGTTTCACTGGCAACGCTTCTAAAATAAACTCTTTCTCAATTTCAACCGCATCTAAAATAATTTCTCTTACTTCAGCAGAAGACATTTTATTAACAACATGGTTATTGTACAACAAACAAGCGAAATCACAATGCAAGCCTTCGTCACGAGAAATCAATTCGTTTGAAAAGCCCAAACCTGGCATCAAACCTCTCTTTTTCAACCAAAAAATCGCGCAAAAAGAACCTGAAAAGAAAATTCCTTCTACCGCAGCAAAAGCAACCAATCTTTGTGCAAAAGAACCTTGCTCAATCCATTTCAACGCCCAATCTGCTTTTTTACGCACACAACTTAGTGTGTCAATCGCATTGAAAAGGTATTTTTTATCAGCCGTATCTTTGATGTACGTATCGATTAACAATGAATACGTTTCAGAGTGAATATTTTCGATTGCAACCTGGAATCCATAGAAAAACTTCGCTTCAGTGTATTGTACTTCAGACAAAAAATTCTCAGCTAAATTTTCATTTACGATACCATCAGAAGCAGCAAAAAATGCTAAAATATGTTTGATAAAATGTTTTTCATTTTCATTCAACTTATTTTCCCAATCTATGATATCCGCAGATAAATCAATTTCTTCTGCAGTCCAGAAACTTGCTTCTGCTCTTTTGTAAAAACTCCAAATATCATTGTGTTGAATTGGAAACAACACAAATCTTCCTTCGTTTGGCTCTAAAATTGGTTCATTTAGTTTCATATAACTACACTTTTTTGTTGTTAACTCTGTCTATAACGAAATGCCGTTATTCATTGTTCGCGTTTCAAAACTTTAATTCATCAAATTTGATTGTAAACTTTAATAATAATTCACTTTCAAAACAGAGAATTCAGCTTGCAAATTTCTTAAATTAAATAACGCTCGCCAAAAAAAATAATAAACATTTACTTTCTCTTTATCAACAAAATAAAGTTGAATAAATCTCATTAATCGATTCAACTCGTTCAGTAC
>Ga0247722_10001184_pt1 | contig 14681 bp, 17 predicted proteins | sample MSEWelMarce3H_FC_FD_189094 | JGI IMG/M metagenome (GOLD analysis project Ga0247722, IMG submission 189094) | Subsurface sediment microbial communities from gas well in West Virginia, United States - MSEEL Well Study Marcellus 3H_FC | ecosystem: Environmental > Terrestrial > Deep subsurface >... | reverse complement strand
AGGACATTGATACCACGTTCGCCGACGTGCCGCAGTTTCACGCGGTAGAGTCTAAATCAGCCCAAATTGCGAAAATACGGGCGCTCGTTGCGGCGTGCAAGGAAACCTACCTCATGACGGACAACGACCGCGAGGGCGCCGGCATTGCGTACCATGCGTGCTGCTTGTTCGGCTTGCCGCTGGCCACCACCAAGCGCGTCGTGTTCAACGAAATCACCAAGCCCGCGCTGGAGCGCGCCATCCAAGCCCCGCAACTGCTCAACATGGACGCCGTCCACGCGCAAATCGCCCGCCAAGCGCTGGACATGCTGGTCGGCTTCAAAATCACGCCCACGCTGTGGTCTCACGTCGCGGCTGGCACGGGTTCCGCGCTGTCGGCCGGCCGCTGTCAAACGCCCGCCCTGCGCCTCATTTACGACAACCAGCGCGCCATTGACGCCGCCGAAGGGCGCGCGGTGTTTGAAACGGTCGGCTACTTCACCAAGCTGAATTTGAAGTACGACCTCAGCAAGGGGCATACTTCAGGGGAAGCTTGCGCCGCATTCCTGCACGCGTCCGCCGCGTTTGAGCACGTCATGCTCGCGCCCGACGTGCGCGCATTTGTCAAAGCAGCCCCGCTGCCCTTCACCACGTGCTCGTTGCAGCAGCAGGCCAGCAACGAGCTCAACCTTTCGCCGGCCGAAACCATGCTGGCGTGCCAGCACCTGTATGAGGGGGGGTACATCACGTATCCGCGCACTGACAGCCGCGCGTATTCGGCGCCGTTTTTGGAGCACGCCCGCGCCTACATTGCAGAACGATGGGGTGAAAAATACACCCACAACCACACGCAGGACGCCGATAAGGCGACCGATAAAAAGAAACGCATTGTGGTGAAAAAGACAAAGACGGGTGCCATTGTGAATGTTACGAATGAATTCGTGGCAAATGTGGAAGACGTGAAACCGCAGGAAGCCCACGAAGCGGTGCACGTCACGTCTCTGCACTGCACGGAAGTGCCGGACACCATGTCAGCAAAGGAGCACCGATTGTACCGCATGATTTGGCGGCACTCGGCCGAAACCTGCATGGCGCCGTGCACGGGAAAGACCCTGGTGTCTTGCATCACTGCGCCCGAGGAGCGCGAGTACCGGCACTCCGTGGAACGCACCGAGTTTGCGGGTTGGCTCGTTGTGTCTGCTTCCAAAACCGCGGATGAGGCGGCGGCGGCGTGTTGGTCTTTTTTTCAGGCCGTTGCACCCAACGCGACAATCAAATACAACAAGCTGCAGTCCCGCATGCACCTCCGCGAACTCAAGTCGCACTATTCGGAGGCGTCCCTCGTCAGCATGCTGGAAGAGCGCGGCATCGGGCGCCCCTCCACGTTTTCCAGCCTCGTGCATAAAATCCAGGAGCGCGGGTACGTCGTCAAGCAGGACGTGCCGGGGCGACGCGTTAGTTGCGTGACTTACGAGCTGGACGGCGGCATCCTCAGCCAGTTCACGGAAGAGCGCGAGTTCGGCAACGAGAAAAACCGGCTCGTAATTCAACCGCTGGGCTGCATGGTCGTGGAATTCGTGTGCGCCCATTTTGCCGAGCTGTTTGATTACGATTACACCAAGCGCATGGAGCAGCAGCTGGACCAGGTGTCATCGGGTAAGAAACGCTGGGGCGACGTGTGTGCCGAGTGCTTATCGTGCGTGGATCGCTTGCTTGGTCAGCTGGAAACCGCCAAATGCACGAAAGTGGACCACGCAAAATGCCGCCTGGAAGCACCCGGGACAGGAACAGGAACAGGAACAAAGAACCTGTGCAAGCTGCTCGGAAAACACAACGGGGCCGACTTGTTCCTGCGGACCGGGAAATACGGGCCGTATTTAACGTGGGGGGATCAAAAGCAGTCCTTGACGCACTTAAAAACCGAGGTCCATGCGAATAACAACGTAGATGACATTCCAATCACGTACGATGAAGCGGTGCGATTCATTACCAACACAACCAACACAGCAAACACAACCAATACACCCAACACAATCCCATTATCACATCATAATCCGTCCATCCTGAGAGAAATTAACGCGCACACCAGCGTGCGAACTGGGCAGTATGGTGCCTACATTTATTATAAAAACACAAAAATGAAGACGCCCGCGTTTGTGTCCTTGCGTGGATTTAAAGAAGACTGGAAAACCTGCGACGCGCAACTACTAGAAATGTGGGCCACTACTACACCCGTTAAAAAAAAATGAAAATCCCCCTCCCCAATACTTGCATAAGTTCATGTTTGTTGTATTTTATATTTTATATTTTAACATCACATGCCAAAAGCCGCCGCCGCAAACGGAGTTGATTCATTCACATGGTGTAGGGCGCGCGCAGCTGCTTGGAGCGCGCAATTTCATCGCGGTACATGTACAGCGCGACCGTGAAGCTGAAGTTTTGCCCGCCGAAATCCACCAGCGTGCCGTCGTGATAGCGGAACTTGAATTTGAGTTTGCTCAGCTTGTCCAGCGGAGGGAAAAATGTGGCAAAGCCCTGCGACGTTTCCCGCGGCTCATTCCCGTATATGTGCTCCAACATGGACGCAGCCAGGGTGGGTTTGGTCCGCAGCGGGATTTTGGCAAATGCCCCGTTCACAATGCCGTTGTAGTCGTTGTTGCGGCCGTTGTTCGTGTGCACCGAGTACGGCTGCATTTCGTCCTCGTAGTTGTACCGGTCAATTTCCATGTACATGTCCGTGCTGCCGTTCAGGCTGGGCGGGTTCGGCGGAACCAGCACGTAGCCCGTCCCCCCTAATGCAACTGTGAGCCACTCGTACCCAATTGCCGGTGGGGAGGGGTTGGTGTAATACACGCTCTGGCTGCTCGTCACAGGAACCGCGGAGGCCTTGTTTGCGTTCACCACATCGTTGGGGTTCCCGCACTCGCTCGGCAAGCACTTGACGAACCCGAGGTTGTATCCCAGCCCCCAGTTCGTGTATTGATTCCAGCGAATGGTCTGCTGTTGTTGCGCAGCAGCGGAACTGTAAACGCAGTGCGCGTGGCACGCGCCGCTGTCGTACGATTCGGCAGCGCTATAAATGAACGTGAACGGGTCTTGCTTATTTCCAAACAGCAGCCGTTGGCGCACTTCGTCGTAAAACACCCGGAAATTGTCATAGGATGACAGGGCCGGACTCAATGCTCGCACCGCCAAATTCAGTTTGTTTTGCATTTCAGCGGCGATCTGGCTCGGGCTGTAAAACCCGGATTCAATGACAACGGTCAGCGGATTGGTGGCACCGTAGGACGCCGTCGCAATCGTCGCGGTAAACGTGATTTTGGTGTTTTGGTTTTCGCTGGAAAAGGTCCGGTAGTACGTGGGAAAACTGTAGTCCACCAGCGCAATGGTTTCCACATTGGCGTAGGTTTGCGGAAGCTGCAGCTCAAAGTGGTTGGCGTTCGGCCACTTGTTGACGTCGCGGTCTTCGGAATGCACGGTCAGCAGCTTGCGGTTGATGCAGTACGTCTGCTCCCTCGGAATGAGAGGATGGTCGGTTTTAAGCACGTACTGGCTCATGTGGTTGGGTTGGGTTGGGTTAGGAACGCGTAAATACGTAAATATGATATATGAATATATTTTATATATATATATATTCAAATCAAATATCATACCAATGGACAACGATTCATTGCTTTATTTTTTATCGTTTCTGCCGACCATTGGTTATTTCATAAAAATGGGGATGGATGCATGGTCCGGTTCCAAACAAGGCGGTGGAGACAGCGCCGTTAGTTCCATCGTGCAGTATTCACTCATGACATTGTATTTAGCAGCGGTGGTTGCGATCATTGGCAACAAGATACACAAGGGCGTCATGATGATAACCAATGACTTCATGTGGTTTTTCGGATCCATCGTGTTCATATTCATTGTGTACGTCGCCATTATCGTGATGCACGCGGTGCACTATCCCAAATTGCAGTACGGGCGCATAACCCCCGGCATTTCCGAGTCCGTTAACAACTTGATAATGATTCCACTGTGGATTCTCATTTTTTACAACATGCACACGTTATTGGAGTGTCAAAAAAACAAGACATGCGGTTCACCCATCAGTTTTTACACCTTTGCCATACTTGCATTCGGTCTAATGCAGTTTTACCTGGTAATCCAGAGCTTCAAGGTTCTGAAATGGTGGCCCACTGACGACATGTTCACGGATGCAGCATAATGGATTTGGTGTAGGACGTGCGCATTAACAGCACAAAAATGCCCAGGGTCAGCAAAAAACTTATCATCACGAACACCACAGAGAGATATATGTACGGATAAATCTCCTGCATGATCATGTCAATCACCGGGTGGAACAAGTGTTTTAATTCTTTTTTCACGTCGTCTCTCTTCATGGCTTGCAAGCATTGTTCTATTATCTTCTCTCTCAACATCATTTTTTCAGGTTGGTTTCGGATCCGGCGGCGTTTATGTATATTTTATAAAAAATATACGTCATTCTTGCGTGTTTATTTTCTCTAAATGCTGCAGACCGATGACCGATCACGTAACCTTGCCCAATGCGGCGTTTGAGCACGACCGTTTGCACTTGGCACCCCCTAACGGCCTGCAAGGTGGCGCATATTTTTCAATGCTGTACTACAGGGATGCCCCGCTTTATATTCAAACCCCGAAGTGCATGTCGCGGCACGGCGTGGTTCCCGGCAAGCGCCCCTACATTGACCTCCTGTTTAGCAATCACGACGTGCCGTTTTTGGAGTGGCTGGAAGCGATGGAAGCCAGCGCGGTCCGGCTCATTCACAACAAGCGAAACGTATGGATCAGTTCCGACATTGAAAAGGCGGATATTGAAGCGGGGTTCACCTCTCCGGTGCGCCCGTACAAGGGCGGGAAGCACTACTTGATTCGGGCCCACATTCAACTCGCGAAACATTTAGCGGAACTGGCGCCGTCGGCGTCGTCGTGCTCCGTGTTTGACGAAAACGAGCGCCCCGTGCCCATGGATTACATTAAGCCCGAACACCAAATGTACGCCGTGCTTGAATTTCAAGGAATAAAATTTACCGCGCGCAGCTTTCAAATGGAGGTGGCGCTAAAACAAGTGCTCATTGTGCCGAATGTGCCGCTGTTTCAGGCATGCGTGATCCGCCGTCCGTCCACAACAAATGAAGCGCCAGCAACAATAACAACAGCAAAGGAAGAAACAACAATAACAACAAAGGAAGAACCAAAGGAAGAACCAGTAATAGTCACAACAAAAGAAGAACCAGTAACAGCCACAACAAAAGAAGAACCAGCAACAGCCACAACAAAAGAAGAACCAGCAATAATAACAAAGGAAGAACCAGCAATAATAACAAAGGAAGAACCAGCAATAATAACAAAGGAAGAACCAGCAACAGTCACACCAAAGGAAGAACCAGCAATAATAACAACCACAACAACCACAACAAAAGCAACGGCATATGAATTGCAAGAAATTAATTTGGATGTTTTAGAAGATTTGGAACACGCGCATCTCAAGTTGAAGAATCCAACCCAAGTGTACTATGAGATGTACCGCACTGCAAAACAAAGGGCAAAAGAACTTAAGAAAAATGCAATTGCTGCTTATCTTACCGCAAAACAAATCAAATCGGTCCACATGTTGGAGGATAGTGATAGCGACAGTGACAGTGACAGTCACAGCGACAGTCACCACAATGGCGCAAGTTGCAAATGATGCAATTGCGATTACGAATCAAATAAAAGTTAAATCAAAAAAATATTTTATCATGAATTTTATATAACAAACAAATCACAATGAACAATTTCTTATACATGCTCAAAAATCACTTCGTTGTGATAATTTTAGGAGCAATCGTTTTGTATTGGGGGTTGTCTCAGTATAAGGCGTCTTCCGAAGGAATGAATTTGGTGGACCCCTCTAAACTGTCCGCCCAAAAGCGCAAGCAGTACTATGAACAGGCCTCGGGAAAACAGACCGAAGACATCGGCAACGTGCATCCCGCCAGCGGTTTAGAGAACGTGCAGTACGCCTCCGCAAGTGGCGCCAACACCACCATGCACGGCCTGCCTCCCAGCTGCACCCCCCAGCAAACCGTTGACCCGATGGAGCTCCTGCCCAAGGACGTGAACAGCCAGTGGGCTCAGCTCAACCCCTCCGGAGCTGGCGACCTTAAGGGAGTCAACCTCCTCAGCGCCGGCGCCCTCATCGGCATTGACACCATCGGCAACACCCTGCGCAACGCCAACCTCCAGGTTCGCTCCGAGCCTCCTAACCCCCAGCTGAACGTGGGTCCATGGAACAACACCACCATCGCACCCGACCTCATGCGCGTGCCTCTGGAAATCGGTTGCGGCGCCCAGTAAGCGATAAGCAATGCGACGATAAGCAACGCGACGAGAAGCAACGCGACGAGAAGCAACGCGACGATAAGCAACGCGACGAGAAGCAACGCGACAGCCCATCCAAACTTAATATTTTGACGTCATTCAATCAAAACATTAAGACCATCCATCTTCCGCTCATCTCATCTATTAAACTTATGGCTGTTCTCGCGCATCCATTTAATGAAATCCTTAATGAGCATGTCTTTGTGAAAACTATTTATGAGCAACCGCACGTTGGTGTTGCGATGGGAAAAGACCTTAATGAAATGCGGGACAATCACAAACGTGTTTGCGCGCGCATACTTGGCGTTCAACTCCTCCAGCATGATAGCTTGTTTCCCAGTGCGCACGTTGACCGCATTGTGAAAATGGAACAAGAACGCTTTCAGATGATCCTTTGTCGGAAAGTTGGAAGCAGACACCTTTGACATCATTTGAATTGCATGCGCCGAACAATCCGGGCACGGCAAATTCATGCAAATGCGCTTTATTATGATCAACATGTCTGGCAGCACTTCGGCGTAGTGTTCGTCCTTTATTTTTTCGGCCAGCGCGTGAAAGAGGGTCCAGGTTGCAGGACCCCATACATCCTTGCTTGCCATTTCCAACAAAAATACAACTTCAAATATAAGTATAAAGACATTTTATTTTGAATTAACTATCGGTTTGTTTGTTGTGTGCGTGTGTCCATGATGCATCATTACAGTGTGGAGGACAATTCGGACGTTGATTTTTTCGCAGCACTAAAAGAAATGCAGCAAGACCCGAGTCAGGACAATACCAATGACGAGGACGATAGCAAATGCTTGATAACGGATGCGCCTCTAAATGCGTTTCATGTGGAACTGACGTGCGGACATAAGTTCAACTACGGACCGCTGTATCAAGAAGTGTTGCGACAAAAGGGGCGAAACGGGGTGTATAACTATTTTGAAAAAATCGGCACGCACCAGGTGAAGTGCCCGTACTGTCGCAGCATCACCAACCGCCTGCTGCCGTACATTGGCAACAGCCCGCATCCCACGATCAAGCGACTGGTAGGTGTAAATGCGCCGGCGGCCATGTGCATGCCTGGCGTTCCATGCGGTGCCCCTAAATGCAGCGCGAACGCGTTTTATGAATTCGGCACAACCCAATATTGCCATCGGCATTATCAGACCGCCCAAGTATCAAAACCTGCAAAAGCAGTAAAGGCATCATCATCCAATACATCTCAGCGATGCGCGGCTGAAACTCAAACTGGAAAAAACAAAGGCAACCGGTGCAAACTCAATGCGACGGAAGGCACCACGCTGTGCAAAATACACGAGAAATGTACCCTTGTGATGATGACGACGTCGACATGATATACCATGACCCCCATCAGTCTCCGCGACACAGACACAGTTCTCCGTGTTGCTTGGCTGCACGGAACCACCGAATCAATTCATTGTGAATCACGGTGTACTCCGGTCCATCATCCATGCTTATAACCGGTTCCAGCGCCTTCAAATTGGCGTAAAACCACCGGCAATCGGCGTTCGTTATTTTTTGAAGTTTGCAACATTGATCATAAACTTGATCAATATTGTGCCGGAACTCTTTGTGCCCGAGCGTCATTTGCGCATCGTACGACGACGCGTTCAAGTAGTTGATCATGTGTGTCATTGCAGTCATTGCCGATTCATATGACGCCATGACGCTATACATACACACTGTATTGAATATTGTGTTTATATCATTTAAAATGTTTACAGAGATGATTTACTATGGACGACTTTCAATGATATTCTCTCTTTGCAGAGAGATTGCATTATCGCGCCATGCACCCCCAAAAAAACACGAAAACCTTTTTTCTGGAAATAAGAATCCCCGTTTTTGGGACATACCATCGCGCCATGCACCCCCAAAAAACACCAAAACTTTTTTTCCGGAAATAAGAACCCCTGTCTTGGGGACATGAAAACGAGCAAAACCGCCGTTTGGCACCGACCGCCGAAAACGAGGGTTAATCGGTGCGCATGCTCCCCTTACCATATATGGTATGGCGTTTTGGGCTCCAAAAAAGTTCCGCAAATTACCTAGCGTCGCGTCGAATTTGCACAAAAGTATTTCGTCGATCTCATTTTTGGACATTTTTTTTGTCCATTTTCTCAAAATTTTTTCGACTCTTGTGCAAAGTAAATCGAAAAATAACAAAATTATTTTACAAGAATTGTTATAAAAAATGAGAGCATAATGGTCATGTTTTTTGAGTGGGGGTGAAAAGTGGGTTTTGGTCCCCAAAAAAAAATTAAAAATCGGCACCACGGTGCTACTTTTGGTTCTATAAGATTTAGAACGTTTTTAGAACGCAACCCATATAAAGATATTTTCTTATTATATATTATAATATCACATCATACATCATCTCATCACCATGTCATCTGACACCGATTCTGACGATAAGCTTTCGGACCCAAAAGTAGCAAAAAGTAGCCAAAAATCCCTTGTGTGCAAAGACTGTGACTATGTTACGTCTAAAAAATATAATTTTGACAAACATCTCTCCTCTAGTAAACATTGTTCTAGAACGATTTTGAACACCCCCACCAAAAAAGCTACTAAAAGTAGCCAGTACGAGTGCAGATTTTGCAAAAAAGAGTATTCCGCTAGGAACAGCTGCTGGTACCATGAAAAACAGTGCCTAGATAACCCTAGCAACACATCGCCCATTGGGTCCAAGGTTATAAAAAAGATGCCGGCTGCTCCGCTGGTTGTGAATGGAAACAACGACACCGTGACAATCAGCTTGACGGACCTGTATAAAATGAGTGAGGGGGAAGATAGCGACATGTGTTTGAGTCTGAAGGACGTGGTGCCGTGCATGTTGAGCCACTTCAAGCGGCAGAATGACGAGCACCAAAAGGAGCAGAAGATGGTGGTGCAGGAGCTGCTGAATCAAAACAAGGAATTGATGAACACGATCCGAGAGATGACGCCGCGCATTGGCAACAACAACGTGGTGAACACGACGAACAACACGCAGTTCAACCTGAACGTGTTTTTAAACGAGGAATGCAAGGACGCCATCAAGCTGAGCGATTTTGTGAAGTCTCTCAACATTACCGTTGCGGATTTGGAATTCACGAAGACGAACGGCATCGTGGAGGGCGTGAGCTCCATCATCGTCAATAATTTGAAGGGCATGGACGTGCACAAACGGCCCATCCACTGCACGGACATGAAACGGGAAACCATGTACATAAAAAACGACGAGTGGGTCAAGGACGACAAGCTGGAGCACGTGCGAAAATTCATTTACCTGACGTCGTGCTATCAGACGCGGGTCATCCAGGACTGGATGGCGGCGCATCCGGGCTGGGAATCCAACGAGAAGCTGCAGACGGAGTACTTGACACTGTGCAAGGAGCTGTACAAGAACATTGAAAACGACGACGTCGCGCAACGGAAGATTCTGAAAGGGTTTATCAAGGAGGTGCAAATTGATAAATCCATGCATTGAATGGGTAAATGAAAATCGAAACATTCAAATGGAGAGAAATTCAGGGATAGTGACCCCAAACACTTGCATTCATTCACCGTGTCATCTCCTTTTGCGAACCGATGGCGCTAAAAATATGCTGTAAGCAATGTACCCAATGTAACTTACAATGCACACCACGATGAGGAGATTGAATAGCTTCATGATGTTGCAGTACATGGAGTCGTCCGTCGCATCACATTTGATGGTTGTTCCAAAAAATCCGAAAATGCCTGAACCGGCTATTCCTCCTCCTCCGCCAAAACCCTTTCTTGCCATAGGTCTGATATTTGAGTTTGGCTATATCATATGGCAAGAAAAAAAACGAATAAAATGTCGTCCCACAAAAATAGTGAAAATGGAAAAAATTGAATTACTTTCAAAAAGCATTTGAAAACTGTCAGTGCTTATAATAAACAACGAACTATGCAGACTCAGACTCAGACTCACGACTACTGGACCGCCACTGCGATTATGGCTATACCTATACAAAGAACTCAGGTGACCCTTTACGATGAAGACGGCAGCATGTACCAGGGCCACGTGAATGAACGCGGCGAAAAACACGGGCAAGGCACGCTGAAGACCGGCATCTACCTGAGCGGGATTGTCGGCGATGACAATTCGCATCTCATAAAATGGACCGAATTCTCCGGAAACTGGTGCAACGGACTGCTTCACGGACATGGAATCATGCGCAGGATGTCAAGCAACGGCGTCGCGGAGGTGGTACATGACGGCATGTGGGACACCGGTGTCCCTATACATGAATAGGTTGTTTGTTCCAGCCAAAAAAACAAAACACAAAAAAAAGTTTTTTTTACACAATCAAATGAATTATGCATCATATCAATATAAATATATACGTGAATATCATATAATCCTTATGAGTGAAGCAGTATCTGAAGAGCCCAAGGCCGTAACAGCAGGTCCCGAGACCAAGGCGCAGTTGGTGCAGTACATTAAATCATGGATAGAAACCGACAACGATATGCGCAAACTGCAGAAGGACATGAAGACGCTGAGAGATAACAAAAAAATGTTGACAGATGCGTTGGTGAACGTAATGAAGAGCAACGAGATTGACGTGTTTGACATCAACGACGGCAAGCTGGTGTACTCCAAAACCAAGGTGAAGGCGCCGATTAACAAGACGAGCCTGTTTGCCGCCTTGTTGCAGCACTACAATGACGAGGAGGCGGCCAAGAAGCTGAGCGAGTTCATAATGGACTCCCGCCAAGAAAAGATTAAGGAGTCTATTCGCCGAAAAATTCAAAAATAAATACATGAATATTATAGCGCGTATAAGCATAGCATATAATGAAACTGAACACGGACATTGTGGTGGAAAGCACGATGCGCGACAGTGCCGCCGACGCCGAAATAACCGCCGTAGCGGGAGGGTTGGACGTGCAGTATCCGTTTGCAGATGAGCTGAAAATGGAGGTGGATGACATTGATATGCCGTTGGACACGCGGGTGAACCTATGCATTTATCAAATTAATCAGGCGGCTGGCAGCACGCCATTCTTGGAATTTTTGTTGTACTTGGAAGGCAACGATTTGGAAAAGGGCGGACAGCGCCTCACGTTTCCTTACATTATGTCAAGGCACACCAAATCCGGATTGGTGGAGCAATGCACCCCCGCGTTATCGGCGCTCTTCGGAAGCCTTGACCACACAAAGTACACCGGTTTTTTTTACGAAAAAGCAAAAAAACGGTGCACGCTGTTCTTCATTCATTTTTATGCCGTTCATCTCACGGGTGTACCAGTGATGCAAAAACATAATCGGTGGTTTTGGACGATGTCCACCGAAATATTCAACGAGCGCCGAATGATGCAATATTCCATTTCGGATGAGGTGGTTTCCTTCTTCAATCGGCATCCGCATGTCATGATTTTGAAGCGAAATGGAACGCCAATTGAATCCCCGAGCGCGTTGTATGCGGGGAATCATTTGCATTACGTGTCGTATATGGCGAAATTCGGCGTAAAAAAGGCGTCCACACGCGCACATTTCGGTCCGTATTATTATTTCGTCAACTTCATAGGGTCCATGCGGTATGCGTGTTATTCCATGGGGTTTGAGCCGCACGCATTGCATGACGGCACCAGTTTGACCATAAATGACCACGGCAAATACACGTATGGGGGCATTGTCCGGTTTGCCGTGTTTTTGGGCCGGTGTCGTGGGTTTTTTATGAATGGCCCGGAAGACCGATCCGACTTGAGCATGTATTGGGCCAACAAGGACCCATTCGTGAAACATAAGCTGGCACTGAGAGATATTAACGGCAATTGGACACAATCATTTAAATCCGCGTATGTAGGTGAATACGATTTAACTGTTGGGGGCAAAACCAAGTATCGCATTCCGAATTGGACCATTAAGGATTACAAAAATCAAATTCCGGTGTCATGTCATGAAGTGGACATGACGTCCGTTCCGGACGAATATGACCCCAATTTTGTGGGCTACAAGTTATTTTAGTGTAACCCTATTATAATATACAAAAAAAATAATGTGCATATTATAATCGCATAGTATAATAGTCCTGTTCTGAGATGAAGGTTTCGGTAAAACTGCGAGTTGTTTCTTTTATATTATTTGCCCTTACTCTGCAAATCTTTTTGTATTTTGCAAATCAAGGTAGCATACCCCCGTATGTCGTATACATCATGTTTGCAATGTTTAGTGTGCCCGGATTTTTGTTCGTGTTTTTGGGGGCAAATGATTAACATGCATAACAGGCATAACATGAATAACAATTATGCAATTACGCACTAGCTGATCTGAATGCTGTAGATGCCGTTCTCGTGTTTCATGCATTTTGCAATGACATGGGGGTTCATTTTGTTGGCAACAATGTCTTCCGGATCATACACGTTGCCCTGATTGTCAATGTGATACATGATGCCCTTGATGTCTTGTACCCATGTTTCCACCTTGACGTTGGTGATGGGCTCGTCAAGCCCGTCAAACATTCCGTGCGGGGTTCCTTTCGTGTGCGTGCCGCAGCACAAACACCCTTCCTTTTTCCGTCGCGTGCATTGTTCGCCGTTGGCTCGCTTCGCATGACACCGGTCAAACACCGGGACCGCATTTTTCACGCGCTTTCGCTTGGCAAAATCGTCCTTGGACAACTTCAATTTGTCGGATTCGTAAATGAAGTTCATGATTTGCATGTAATCACGTTGCATGTCTTGGAGCTGCGGGGTTTCAGCCACATTTTGCGCATGCTTTTGTCGCACTTCTTCAAATTGGGCAGCAATTTGCAGTTTTAATGCGTGCATGAATGCGTCAATACGAGAATTGATGCGGCGTTCCATATGTAGCGTTCTGTGTTACCATTCATTGCCTACCATATTTTTAAATCAATTTTTAAAAATATATAGTACATAAACAACATAATAACAAAATAACAATTTATAATATAACTCATTTCGTCTAATACATAAATGAAAATATGCATCATAATAATCGGTGCTATAAGATTAGATAGCTTTACCCTAGTTGAAAATATTAAACAAATGATTGAGAACTTTCAAACTTATGAGATTACACTAATTTTTGTAACTTGGGAACCAATTGAAAAAACATACATAGTGCATAATATTAATTATTATTATGATTATGATAAGAAAAATGTGACGGAAAACATTACAAGTTGCGTTGATGCAATATTATTTATGAATAATTTGGAAATTGAAAATGTGGTTAAATTAAAAAATGGCATGGCTCCTTTATTTATGTATCAACTAAGTTGCGCAAAAGATTTTATCCTTGCCAATGAATTAAATTTTGATTATATCGTCAAAACTCGCAATGATATTCAAATAAAAATCAATGATATACATGAGTTATTGAATGATAAGGTGTATGTACCCCCCGCATATTGGTTATGGGATTATTATAATCACATTATACCATTGAATGATCATTTTTTTATAATGCCTTTTACACTGTTTAAATCAATTGATATTTCGGTTACTAACATTATAAATATGACACCACATTGCATGGATTGCGAGGAATTAAATTATAGGTTAATCAAACCAGATGTTATAATTAATTCTAACCATATTAAATTATATAAAACAACAAAGGTTTTGATAGAAAACTAATTTTTTAATTAATCACGGTTACATCATTTCGCCGTCTTGCCCCTCTAAATCCAGCATCATTTGTTGCTGCATTTGCAAGAGCTGTTGCAACTGTTGTTGAGTGAGTTGGAGGGTGGTTGCGGTTATTGCGTCGTTTGCATCAGGTACTGCAATTGCATTATGTACATCGGATGCATCAGGCACTGCATAAATTTCTGGCACGGCATCAGTTGCATCAGTTGCATCATTCGGTACATCAAATACCGCCATTTGAATAGGCGGTGATGACTCGCCATTTACACTATGGGTTGCACTCTGTCGCACGCTTGGCGCTGCACTTACTGCTGGGGTTTGTCGCACGCTTTGCGTTGCACTTATTGCCGGGGTTTGTCGCACGCTTATTGCCGGGCTTTGCGTTGCACTTATTGCCGGGCTTTGTCGCACGCTTATTGCCGGGCTTTGCGTTGCACTTATTGCCGGGCTTTGTCGCACGCTTTGTGCCGCGCTCGGTCGCACGCTTTGTGCCGCGCTCGGTCGCACGCTTTTGACGGATGATGCTCGTGTGGAATGAAGCGACACAAGGTCGGCCGAAGCCTGGTATGCATTAATATCATTATTCATATCATCCACTGGTATATTTTCAATTGTGACCGAATGATGCATTTGTGGCATATGCTGTTGTTGCTGTTGTTCTGCATGTTGACGGG
>Ga0247722_10001183_pt1 | contig 14685 bp, 9 predicted proteins | sample MSEWelMarce3H_FC_FD_189094 | JGI IMG/M metagenome (GOLD analysis project Ga0247722, IMG submission 189094) | Subsurface sediment microbial communities from gas well in West Virginia, United States - MSEEL Well Study Marcellus 3H_FC | ecosystem: Environmental > Terrestrial > Deep subsurface >... | reverse complement strand
TTAGAAACATTAGCAGAATTGAAAGATTCTTCAAATACTGAGTTTAGAAGTATTGAAAAACATTATTTTGCGCTTGATAAAATGTTTCAAAACTTTCAGTCATTAATGCAGTCAAGACAAGAAACTTTTGAAAATTCATTAGAAGAATATACTGCGCAAATATCTCACTTTGGTGCAGAACTCGAAAACACTAAAGTTGAATTGACTAGATTGTTTAAAAAAGATCTTGACGAAATAGAGATGGAAATTAAATCAATGAAAAAACATAATTTTGACATCAAGAATCTTTTAAATAAATCTGCATGGGTTATTGGTGGTATTGGTGCATTTTTAACATTTATGAACTTATTAACAGGTAAGTCTATAAAAGAAATGCTGGGATTGTAATGAATATAATTTGGAATGGAACTGATAAAAAAATAAATCAGCTTCTTGAAATATATAATAAAGAAACAGGTGAGGAAGTTAAATCTTTTTCCGAAGCATCTTACAATTATAAAGTTAACATTGGAAAAGACATTCCGCCAAAAGCCACAGATTTTTGGTATGTCGAAAATACAGTTTCTGGACCAATGAACAAAGTTTTAGATTATTACATAGAAATAAAGAAGAGTAATTATATTTCAAATGTATTAATTAAGGACTTTAGCTATAATTCTGTGAACGGATATATACATTGCTATATAGATGAATACAACACAGCTACTTACTTAAAAAATGAGCATGAAATAGATGCTTTTATGATTGATAAAATTGTGGACTTTAAAACATATGCCAGTAATTAGTTGTTGGTGTCATGATTGTGGAAAAAGCTACTTCATGAAAAACGAAGCTTATGCTCCTATGACTTCTAACACAATAAGAAGACAAAATCAATTAAAAACATGGCAAGATTGGGTTGTGCACACTCAGACCCATTGTGAGGATTGCAGAATTACAGTTCCACCACCCCAATGTGTAGCTGATTATGATAGAAGAACAAAAGCAATTTAAAGTGCTAAATTAAGCAAAGCGTCAACAAACTCATCATCAGAATTACCTATTTCGCCTTGTTCACCTAAAACGAAATCATTATTCTTTGCCAATAAAGCTAATATTCCAGTGGTTAATTCATCTTCTATTTGGCTAACATTTTCTGTAGGTTCTGGCATTGATTGCTTTGGAGCTTGCATTGAAGGTATAGATGGTTCTTGTGTTCCCATTGGGTGAATTTCTTCATCATCTTTATCTATCAATAATGGGGTTGGATTTTGTTGAATATCTTTTTCCACTGCATTTGTTAATTGATCAGATTCTTCAATAAAACCCTCATTTTCTAGGTCTTCAGCAAGCTTAATTAACTTTTCTACTAAAGTCATTTGTCGTCTCCAAAAATATTCCCAAAGATCTTATTCACTTCTGCATCTGTTAATTTACTAGCAGTCCTTTCCATGCTCCATCCTGTCTGTCTGTCTACACAAGAGGGGCAAACATATGATTCTGCAGAAAATAAAGTACGGTGGCTTCTATGCACAGGCAATCCACATACTGAGCACCTTATAGATTTGCCAGGTAAAATTGAACAAACATCTATTGACTTGCCCAAATATTTGCAAGTAACACAGATCTCTTTTTGAGTATTATTATCTTTTCCACCTAAATTGAAAAAGCTCTTTATGCCTGAATGCATTGACAATACGGTTCCTTTATTGTATAGTATACAATTGAAATAATTCTAAAGTTTTCAAGTAAATCCTTGCTTGTTAACCAAAAAGGAGAGAAACTATGATTATGGGATACATCAAAGTAGTTTTGCTTTCTTTGGCAGCTATGTCAAACATATTGCCACATAAAGAAATCAAAATTGCTAAACCAAGTCAAAAATCTTTAACTTTGGAAGTTAAAGTGAATAAAGGAGAACTTGCAAAAAGAAACAAAATCAAGGGATTCATTAAATTAGTGAATCCTAAATATTCTGATTCTTATATTGCAAAAATTGTTGAAGCAATGTTTATTTATGGAAAGAAATATAAAGTCGATCCATATATAATCGCTTCAACCGCTTATGTGGAAAGTGAGTTTAGTATGAAAAGCAAACCCTGTATTGGGATGATGCAAGTACTAAAATCCACTGCTAGATATATTGATCCCAAAAGACAATATGATCCATACACAGTTTATGGAAATATTGCTCTAGGAACAAAAGAATTATCTACACATTTGCGTCGCACTGTCAGAAGAGGTTCAACAATGGATAGAGCCTCAGGTTCAAGTAGAAATCTTAGATACATGTGGGGAAAGTACAATGGTGCTGGAACCCAAAGCAGATATTCAGGTAAAGTGTTAAAAGTTCTTCAAACAATTTGCATGAATGATCTTAGTCATCTAAAAGCAAAACTTAAACAGGGGCCAATCTGGTAAAAAAAAGGGGAGAATCGTAAGATTCTCCCCTTTTTTAGTCTACTAATACTAAGATTAGTTAGGACCCCATCCTCTGTTTCTACCAGATGGATATGTTGAAGTAAGACCCATACCGACAATGTCATTGCCTGGGAATCCAACTGTTGTAACTCTGTCAATATCTTCTCTAAGTCTCTTGAGCTCAAAGACATACTTGTCTGCTTTAGACTTGAGGTTTCTGATTGAAAGATTGTTAGAAGCTGCCATAAATTGGAAGCCATTTGCTGTTACAGATCCAAATGAAGTTTGAATTGCATTGATTTCAAACTCAAGAACATTGAGAATTGATCTGAAATCATCAACAAGATCAGTTGCATTTGAAAGATTGGATACACCAACATTAGCGTCTGTTGGGTAGTTAGCAGCGCTAACAAAATCAACAGTTGTTGGCATAGCTGTCCAAGCCATAGCATCAGTACCAACAGTAATTGGTTCTTGAGTGGATAAATACCACTTGGTGCTTCCATTAACTGTACCAGCTGAAACAGAAACTGATGAGAATCTTAATGCTTCTGCATCAGCATTCATATCAGTTGTTCTTGTAAGAACCCAGTTTACGTTAGTTCCACCAATTGTGGAAAGACCGTAGATACCATTGCTGATACCAGTACCTGGTTGATTCTTTACTAAGATTCTTGTATTCAACGCAGTAACGTTGACACCGTCAACAACTAAAGTTGTTGCAGAACCAGATGTAATGGTACCATTTGCAGCAGAATACACTGGCGTGGTAGGAAGCAATGCAGCGGTAGCTAAGCTAACTGCGGTTAAGTTTGTTGCTGTTGCAATGCTAGGGGCATTAAAATAGTGAAAGTCTCTGCGGTCAGTGACGTTATTGACTGTTCTTTGCCCTGGAGCACTACCATTATCAAAAGATGATGGATAATTAACGGCCATTTTTGAACTCCTTAATTAAGTTACACATAAGTTTATTTCTTCGAAGAAAACATTTTTCAAAACATTTTTTTTGTTTTCGTTATTTTTTCCTTTCTGTATGTCATATAATTCTTCCTTTAAAGGGCTTTCATCCTACAGTTAGAACTATATAAGTATCCCCTTTTTGTACAAGAACCCTGATATGACACCTGATATTTCTAGCTCATTTGACCCTAATTTAGACCTTCATTGGAAAGGAAAACATATTTTCGATAAAGAAATTAGGTTTTCTCCTAACCAAAGATTCAATTTAAATCAAATCACTTTTTCAAATACTAAGAGTCAATCCTTATTAGTAAATGTACAGGGTAAACCTTCATTATTAGAACCATCAACACCTTCTACATATTTGCATTTTGATGGCAATGCTCTTACATGGATTCCACTTGTTTTATCTAATGAAACTTTGGGTGTTTTGGAATTAAAAAATGGTGGTACAGGCTGGCATACAAACCCTAATGAAGGACTTGTCTATTTTAAGTCCAATAAATTAAAAACACTTTCTCCAGCTATTGATTCTTATTTATCTTTTGAAAATGATGAGTTTCTATGGAAAAACTTTGATGAAAATGTTGACAAAAGGATAGATAGTAACTCAACACTTAAAGACTTTAAAAAATATTCTTCTACATTGAGAATTACTGAAGATGGTATTTCATTTGATTTAGAAGAAGATGATGAAATTAAATCATATGCAATTTCTTTTGATAATCTTTTAAAATCAGTAAGCGAAAAAACTGAGAAGACTGTTGAATCTGAAAATATTAAAGGCACAATTACATTTACTCAAGGCGGTTTAGGATTTAACACAATTGACAGGGGAGATATTGTTTTAGCCACAGATGATAACGTGCTAGGCAAAATTTCATCTAAAAATCTTGAAAATCATATCCTCACTGTTAAAAATGGTATTCCGCAATGGTCTGAGATTGATATTAAGAATGAATTAAGAACACAATTAAATAAGTTTAATTTTATTCAAGAATCTGGTGAAAAATTAGTATTTAAGGGAGAAAGGGAATATCAACTTAGCACTGTCGATTCTAATATCAATGGAAGCGCAAAAACTTTATCTTCAATTTTAAATATAGATAAAGGTGGTTCAGGATTAGATTTAAGTTCATCTGCTTTAGGATCTCTTTTATTAAAATCCTCAGATAGTAATAAATTATATGTTTTAAATCCTGGGGAAATTGGTCAGGCTTTGATTTCTAATGGAGCAAATCAATTACCATCATATAAGTATCCAATTTCACAAGTACAATCTAGCGAAAGAATAAAGTCAGAAAAAATTAAAGACGAATTAAATATTGACATAAATACTGATGCTGATTTTAATTGGCAAGGTAATCATGAGTTCAATAATGCAAGAGTTAATGGAAGTTTAAGAGTAAGATCTTTAACTATTTATGATATTGACAATTCTTCACAAACTACTGACCAAATATTTAGAAGAAATGGCGAACTTTACTTTAACAAAAACGGAATAGAAGTTTGCCTTACAGATACATTTTCAACAAAAGAAACCCATGTTTTAAAGATTTGTGATAATTCAACTTTAAAATCTAACTGTATTAATCCATTCATGTTGTTAGTTCCTTTTACAAGTTCAAAGGCACAGAACGGAGATTTATGGAAATTAAAAAGAGTAGATATTTACTGTCACACTCCACCTAAAGAAGATATTGAAATTAACTTGGTGTGTAACAATGACTCTATTTTATATCATAACATCGTCGTAAACGCATTTGTAAATAAATCCAGCTCAATATCATTCTCTAAAGATCGTTACACTTCAGGAGATATGATTTTTATTAAAACATTAGAATTGTATGAAGCTGACAATTTTACAATTTGGGCCGTAATAGAAAAAATCTAAAACTTGAAACATGGCTAATTTTTATATTGTTCCACCAAGGTTAATTGTAGGCTCACTGATAGCTAATAATGCTGTCACTACCCTCAATGGATTCCGTGGCGATGTATCTATTCAAGCCGACTCGCCAATAACATTATTAAAACAATTTAATAATATAATTCTTGGCTTTGATTCTACTGGTTTTATTACTACTGCTGGTGGGACAATTACTGGAAACTTACAATTTAATGTTTCCAATTCCACTACATACGGTCTTCAATTACTTTCTAAAACAACAGACCCTACCGGAACACCACCTACCGGAGCAATATATTTTAATTCTGCATCCAATGAAATAAGAATATATTATGCTGGAGGCTGGAATACTCTTTCTGGTAGCGGCTCTGGGATTACTGCTGGATACGCTGATTTAAATTATCTTAGATTAGATGGAGCCAATCAGCCTGTAACTGGTTATGTTCAGTTTAATGAATACTTAAGATTTTCTAACAAAGCTGGTGTTCAATCTTCTTTTGGCTCTAGTTATGGTTCTGTTTACTTCGACACTACAGCCAATAAACTAAGAGTATTTACACCTACTGGATGGCAATTAGTAGGCGGTGGTGGTGTTACAGGTATTTATCCTGGCACTGGAATAACTGTCACTAGTGGTTTAATTGACGAAGTTGGAACTGTATATGTTGATGAATCATACAATTTCAACTGGACTGGCTCAAATACTTATACCCAAGCAATTTCATTTGCAGCTGCTCAAACATTTGATATAACCAAGCTAAGTATAACATCTCAAACTGCTGGTGATACTTTATATTTTGATGGTGCTAATTGGGACAGGCTTGGAATTGGCAACACTGGAGATATATTAACAGTTGCAACAGGAGCTACTAGGCCAGAATGGGCTCCTCCAACATCATCAAATACTTTAGGAACTCCCACCGATACTACATACACAGATGGATATTTTGACACATGGACTCCTGGTGTTACAACTGCAGCTGACGCTTTTGATGATATAAATGAATTACTAGCTCTTATAGCTCCAACTGCACCAGATGGTCTGTCTGGAATGACATTAGCAATTTCAAGCTCTCCAACATTTTATTCGGCAAAAGTTTCTGCAAATAACAGTGCAAATTGGTATAGAGCTGGTATTACTACTGGCTCTACGATTTCAAGATATTATGTTACTGGATCTTTAACTTTAGCCAGCACCCCAGCATCTAAGTTTTTTGCAGGTAAGACTTTAGACACAGCTTCATTTGGCACTATTTCTCATATTTTATATGATTCAACTTACACATCTGGTACTGCAGTTTCATTTATAGATTTAACTACAAATCCAACTCCTACTTACACTCTTGGAACAATGAGAGTGACTGCGCTAGGTACTACAAATACAATTTGGAATAAAGCTAACGCAAATATTCAAGCATACACTCAAAGTACAGATGGTTATGCGGGTAATTCATTAAGATGGACTCCTTCTTCAATAGGTTCTTCTAGCGAGTCAAATCTATTTGAGGTTTGGAAAGATACATACAGCACAGGCGGCCCAGCCACTCCATCTTTTTCAACCGCTCCAGCTAATACAGTAACAACAGAAGTATTTAAATATCTTTCAGGATTAAAATATTATGGAACTGGAACTTCATGGCAGGTTACGTTTGTAGCTGCTTCTGGTATTTTTAACCGTTGTTATAATGCCACAAGAGTTGCAAATATACAAGCAACAGGTTTAGTTACATTAAACTTAACAGGAGAAGAAAGCGGAACTCCTGTATACAATGCAACATATGATAGATCTGGTTTAAATTATGTTACTGCAACTTTAAATACTTCTAATCAATCTTCATTCGACAAATATCTTACAGTAGGTCTATTTAAAGTTATTAATTCAACATCTTCTAACACAGCTATTAATTATTATATAAATACCTATGGAAATACTGCAACAGCATATAATGAATATTTTCATGATGAAGTTTATAGATTATTGAACGACAGTGCTGGTGCAGGAACAGCTTTCAGTAGTGCAGACAATTTATCTAATAATTATGCTCAAGTTAGAAGTGGTACATTAAGAGTTCCATTACAAGCAGAATACGATAGCCAATGGGCTGGTTCTGCAAATGATTATTCTTCTGACACTTATTTTGAATACCAAAGGTGGTTCAGTAAAGCTGGAGCAACAAAGTCAGGCTCATTAGCCTTTACCGGGATTGCTACAGGTGATTTGTATGCCTATGGAACTTCAGGCTCTGGTACAACAGGCCTCAATTTATTAATTTTTCTCGAAACCGATCAGGTCTGGTTTGATTTGGGTATTCCAGTAGGCTTGGGTGGCACTGGGATATCTAAAGCTTCAGCAATTGGAGCAAAAGATCTTACTAATACTTCAGGCAGCACTATAGCGTGGTCCTTAGGAAGTGTTTATAGTACGGCATTAAATAATAATAGATACAGAGTTTCTATTATATTTAATAAAAACTCAACAAAAACTATCACCCAGATTATAAGTAGTTAAAAATGTCCTGGTCTAAAGAAGATATCAGCTTTAAGAAGCTAAGTAGCAAAAGAGTTACTTGGACTACTAACAAGGTGTTTGAAGAGATTGGTGCAAGATCTCTTGACATTCACAACACTGATATAAAAGCTGACTTAATACCTGATGTCCCTCCGGGTTTTGGTGTTACTGGCCTTCTTCAATATTACGATTATTCAGGCGGTACTGGTCTCACTTTAGTTAAAGACCTTACAGTCTCTGATAGTCTTACATATTTTGCAACAATTTTTAATGGTTCTGGCAATGAAGCGTTTGCTAACCAATTAGTAGGTGCAGGTGCTACAGGTAGATTATTTAATTGGGTCAGTGACAAATATGATCAGTTAGGTTTATTACCATCTTTAGGATATGAGATTAAACTCTATGACAAAGATGGAAATCAGATCACCAAAACCGACCCTTCTGGTTGGTATTTTGATTATCAAACTGGTATTTTAATATTTTCAACTGACAATCAATCTGCAGCAACCACAATAGCAAAAGCTCCTTATTATGTCACTGGTTATAGATATGTTGGCGGCTTTGGAATTACTGCTGGTACTGGAGGCACAGGAACTGGTAGTGTAGGCACTGGTGTTACTGACGGAATTGCGTTCTATACCAGTGCAAATGATATTACTTCTTCTTCTTCATTTACTTGGAATAGCGGAAGCAGTTTACTTACATTAAACAATAGCTCTTTTTCACTCACTGGTAGCACAATTACTGCTGGTGATTGGGCTGGAAATGCTATCACTACTCTTTATGGTGGCACAGGTTTAATAAGCTATACAAAGGGTGATGTTTTAGTTGGCCTGGGTGGAACTTTAATTGTTTTACCTGTGGGCTCAAACAATTATTTTTTAACAGCAGACAACACCACTGATTCTGGTTTAAATTGGGTTTCAGGATTAGCTACAACTGGAATAATATCTTTAAATAATCTTGATAGCATAGCACAAACATTAGTAGTTGGTCAGTCTGGTGTCAAGTTTAACATATCGTCTACTGGCACTTCCCACACATTTAATATTCCAAATGCGGGTGTAGGCGTATCTGGTTTGATTACTGGTACTACTCAATCAATTGGTGGTGTCAAAAGTTTCTATGATAATTTACTTGTTAGAGATGGAAAAGAATTAAGGTTATATTCTGACTCTAATCTTTATTATAGTGGATTAAAATCAGCAGCCACAGCATCTACAACATTTACACTTCCTAATGGTACTGGCACAAGCGGTCAAATTTTAGCTACAGATGGAAGTGGAGTTCTTACATGGATTGACAGGGGTGTATCAATTGGAGAAACACCACCATTAAGTCCCTATGTTGGTGATCTTTGGTACGATAGTACAGATGGCACTTTATTCATCTATTATTTTGATGGTGCTGAATATTACTGGGTAGAAACATTTGCTGGAACTGGAGGAGACCCATTTCCTGGTTCTGGCTCAGGAATATCTAGTTTAAATGGCTTGCTGCTTACAGATCAAACTCTTGAAGTAGGGTTTTCTGGAAACACATTTAATATTGTTTCCGTTGGATCTTCTCATACATTCAATTTGCCATATGCATCAGAATTTGTTTCTGGTATGGCTTCCACAGTTACACAAAACTTCAAAGGTTTAAAATCATTCTTTGATGGTGTAAATCTATATAACCAATCTGAACTTAAATTATATAATTCAGATAATTCAGAATACACTGGCTTTAAATCTACAGCCACTGATTCTGTCCTGTATAATTTGCCTGCTGATGATGGGCAGGGATTACAAGTTTTATATACTGATGGAGCTGCGGGTTTAGGCTGGACTTTTGTTGGAGACGTAATTATAGATGTTGTTCCTCCAGCATCTCCAAGATACGGAACTTTGTGGTGGGATTCTGAAGAAGCAAATCTTTACATTTATTATTTTGATGGCACTAATCCACTATGGGTAGAGGCATCAAGCGGTAATGGTTTTGGATCCGGTAATACTTCTGCTGGCGGTGGAATTACAAGTTTAAATACATTAACAGATTTACTTCAGACATTTGAAGTTGGGTCATCTGGGAATGATTTTAATATATCTTCATTAGGCTCATCTCATACATTTAATATTCCTTTAGCTGGTGGTAGTGGTGTAACTGGTCTTGTTTCTTCAAATGCTCAAGAATTTTGGGGATTAAAGTCATTTAAAGATGGGATTAGTATACTAGATGCAAATCCATTATATTTTTATGAAGGCCTTGGGACTAGTTATGTTTCTTTTCAAGCTGGGTCTGGTTTAACTGGCAATTTATCTTTCACCCTGCCAGATACTTATGGCTATAGTAATCAAGTTTTATCTACAGACGGTTCAGGTATTTTATCTTGGATTTCTCAGACGGGAAACGCTTCTGTTGCTGTTACTAATGTTGCACCATCGGCTCCATCAGTCGGAGATCTTTGGTGGCATAGTGAAGAGGGGCAATTAAAAGTTTACTATACCGATCAGGGTGCAGGTACTGTAAGCTCTCAATGGGTGGATGCTTCTCAAAGATGGGGCATAGGTGGAAGTTCTGGCTCTGGTGGAGCTGGTATTACATCTTTAAATGGTCTTGATGTTTTAGAACAAACATTTTCTGTTGGAAGTTCTGGAAATAATTTTAATATTTCTTCAACAGGTTCATCCCATACATTCAACATACCTTTAGCAGGCAATGGAGTAACTGGTTTAATTGATTCAGGTGCTCAAACTATTTATGGCGCTAAAACTTTTGACAGCGACCTTTATGCTATCAATAATATTTATGTAAGTAAGGATAACTATATTGGTGGTGTTCCTGCTGATTTTGCAGTAGGAGGAAGCACTGGCGTTGTTTACTTTGGTATAGCAAAAGGGCAAAACATTAATCGTTTTGCTGGCATGATGGTTGAAGAAGCTACTTCTCCTCTAGGTGGTGGAAATCTCAATGGAGAGCTTGTTTTTTACACGGATTCAGAAACCGTAGATTTATCAACTGAAAGATTAAGAATCACTGGATTTGGAACTGTTATATCTACAGGTCGAGTTGTTATATCTAGCACAACAGGATCTGGGTCAACTTCTACAGGAAGTCTTGTTGTTTCTGGTGGCGCTGGAATTGCAGGCACTTTAAATGCAGTTTCGCTTGGAATAAGAGATTTAACTGCTTTATTTGCAGCTAATTTGACTACATCATCGACAGCATCAAGTCAAGTACTTCATTCATTGCCATATTCAGAGTTTAAAACAGCTAAATATGTTCTTCAATGTATATCAGGTTCAGATTTGCAGGCTCAAGAGTTATTATTGATACATGATGGTTCAAATGTCTATATGACTGAGTATTCTCAAGTTTTAGGACCCAGTAATACACCTATAACAACATATGATGCAAGAATATCAGGAAGCTCATTAGAGTTATTAGTATCACCAGTTAATGCTGTCACCACATATGTTGCTTCGTGTACGGCGATAAGAGGTTAATAAATGTCTATAGCAATTAAAAGAAACTTTACAATACCATCAACATCTGCTATTGGTGCAACTGAATTATACTTAACTTCTAGTGTTGCTTCAACTACGATTGGTTCTGGTGCATTACAGGTTGCTGGTGGTGCTGGAATTAGTGGCGTCATATCTTTAGGTGGCGAGTTAAAACTTTTTAATGGTAGCTTCTATACTGGATTCGATTCTGCAGCAACAGCAAATACTACATATATTTGGCCTGCAACTTCTCCATCAACAGGTACATCAGTTTTAAGTTCTGATGCTGCTGGTAATCTTTCTTGGATTTTGATGTCTGCAAGTGGTTCTGGTTTAACTTTGAATGGTCTTGCCTCAACCACACAGACTTTTGCCACTGGAGCCTCCGGTACTGATTTTGTAATAAGTTCATCAGGATCTTCACACACTTTTAATATTCCTGACGCATCTGCAACTGCTAGAGGTTTAATTACCACTGGTACACAGACAATTTCTGGAACCAAAACATTTTCATCGACAATAACTGGTTCTATTACAGGCAGTGCAGGTTCTGCTACTACATCTACCTCTTCAGGAACAGCAGGCACTGCAATTAACGCTGGCAGTGCTGGAACTTCAGTGACAGCTGGGGCAGCAGGCACAGCAATTAACTCCGGATCTGCTGGTTCAGCAACAACTTCTACAAATGCTGGCTTTGCTGGCGCAGCCACTACTGCCACTTCTGCGGGTACAGCAGGAACGGCTACTAATGCCGGAACCGCTGGTACATCTGTAACTTCTGGTAGTGCCGGAACGGCTGTAAATGCTGGCTCTGCTACTACAGCAACCAACTCAGGTTTTGCTGGTGCAGCCACCACTGCTACTTCTGCTGGAACAGCAGGAACGGCTACTAATGCTGGATTTTCTGGTGCTGCTACCACTGCTACATCTGCTGGTACAGCAGGAACCGCTGCAAATGCAGGTACAGCAGGAACAGCTACTAATGCTGGAAGTGCTGGAACAGCAACTAATTCTGCAAACACAAATATAGTTTTAGACACTACATCTACTATTTTCTTAACTGGATCCAGAAGTAATGTTTCTATAGCATCTACTGCGGTTTATGTACTTTCAGGTGTAAGTGCCCTTGGTAATACAATTACTGCTACAACGTTTAGTGGTAACGCTACAACTGCAACTTCCGCTGGTACAGCGGGTACAGCTACAAACGCAGGTTCTGCTGGTTCTGCTACTACTGCTACTTCTGCTGGTACAGCAGGAACAGCTACTAATGCTGGAAGTGCTGGTTCTGCTACTACTGCTACTTCTGCTGGTACAGCAGGAACAGCTACAAACGCAGGGAGTGCTGGTTCTGCTACTACAGCCACTTCTGCTGGTACAGCAGGAACGGCCACTAATGCTGGTAGTGCTGGTTCTGCTACTACAGCCACTTCTGCTGGTACAGCAGGAACGGCCACTAATGCTGGTAGTGCCGGAACATCTGTAACTGCGGGTAGCGCTACTACTGCAACAAATGCTGGAACAGCAGGGACAGCCACTAACGCTGGAAGTGCTGGTACATCTGTAACTGCTGGTAGTGCTACTACAGCAACTTCTGCTGGAACAGCGGGAACGGCTTCTAATGCTGGTTCCGCAGGAACCTCTACAAACTCTGCAAATACTAATGTAGTTTTGGATACAACATCTACAATTTATCTAACTGGTTCTAGAAGCAATGTTTCTATAGGTAACACTCCTGCGTATGTTCTTTCGGGTGTTTCTGCTCTTGGAAATACTTTAAGCGCATCAGGTTTAAATGTTACAGGAAGTACTGCATCAACCTCAACTTTAACTGGTGCATTAATAGCAGCTGGTGGTGTTGGAATTGGAGGAAGCTTATGGACATCAACAACCAATTTTTCCTCTATATCTGGAGTAGGACATTTAAATAGCGTCATTACTTCAGGAGTTTGGTCAGGAACAGCTATTTCTGCTGTGAATGGTGGTACTGGAATAGCATCCTATACAACTGGTGATATTCTACATGCTTCTTCGTCAAGTACATTAGCAAGAATTAGTGCTGGAACCGCAGGTAGCGTTTTAACATCTTCGGGCGCTGGTTCGACTCCATATTGGGCTGCGGCTGCTCTTGGTTCTGGCTCTGGGTTGACTTTAAATAGCCTTACTACTTCTACACAGTTTTTTGCAACATCAATAGCTGGTTCAGGATTTACAATTGGCTCTACTGGGTCTACTCACACTTACTATATTGCTTTAGCTGGTAACGCTTCTACTGGCTTAATCTCTGGTGCAGCTCAAACAATATTTGGGCTTAAAACTTTTGCTTCTGGACTTGCTATAACTTCAGGGGCTGCTTCAACTAATACAACCACAGGAGCTTTAACTGTTGCTGGTGGAGTTGGGATAACAGGTCAATTATCTGTTAATACTATAGCTTTAGGATCTACTTCAGTTTCTGTTACTCCATCAATGGTATTTACTGGATCTGCTGGTACTGTTATTTCAATGAGTGTTCTTTCTGACACTACTTTGGCATGGGAAGGTAGCTCTGGACAATTATTCTCAATTGATAACAACTTAAGCTCTGGTGAAATATTCTCCGTAAGCGATATTTCTGGTTTACCTATAATTTCTGCATCAGCGGGACAATCTATATACCTGAATGAGTTTGGTGGATTTACTCAAGTTGGAAATGGTTTAGCATCCACCAATACAACTACTGGGGCTTTAAGAGTTATTGGTGGTGCTGGTATTACTGGAAGTTTGTATTTGGGAAGCCCTTTATTAATTCCTAGTGGTGGTACTGGTTTAACTACATATACAACTGGTGACATTCTTCATGCTTCTTCTTCAACGACACTAGGCAGAATAAGTGCTGGTACTGCTGGTAGTATTTTAACATCTGCTGGCACTGGAGCAACACCTTACTGGGCTGCAGCTACTGGCTCTACACTTGCAATAGCTGGAACAAATAATGGTGATATCCAATATAAATCTGCGTCAGCTTTGGGAGCTTCTTCTGCCTTAAACTTTGATGCATCTACAAGCACATTTAAACTTACTGGTTTTCCAATTGAAGCAGTATCATCAAGTTCAGCAAATGTAAAACTTCTTGGTGGTTCAGTTTCTTGGAATGGAAGCATAAATGGAACAATGTTGGCTATTAATACTGCCAATTCATATATAGGTGATTTGTTCAATGCACAAATAGGAGGAACGAGTAGATTTAAAGTTTCCTATACTGGCGCTGTTTCTATTGGCAACTCATATACATTACCTGTTACTGATGGTACTGCTAATCAAGTATTACAAACTAATGGTTCTGGCACTGTTTCTTGGGCAAATAGTGTAATTTCTTCAGCACAATACAACATAGGTTATTATGCATCTGCTGGAACTGCTTTAACTGGATCTTCAAC
>Ga0247722_10001182_pt1 | contig 14689 bp, 17 predicted proteins | sample MSEWelMarce3H_FC_FD_189094 | JGI IMG/M metagenome (GOLD analysis project Ga0247722, IMG submission 189094) | Subsurface sediment microbial communities from gas well in West Virginia, United States - MSEEL Well Study Marcellus 3H_FC | ecosystem: Environmental > Terrestrial > Deep subsurface >... | reverse complement strand
CTTTGGTCACGCCAAATTCGTGCGTAGAAATCAGCTCATCAATGTAATTGGCCAGCGGCGTCAATTCGATTTTTAACGACAAGCTGTCGGGGTGAGCATTGGTTACCAGCACAATGCGCCGGCCACTTTGTTGTAATGCTTCTAAAAAGGCTGGGGTATCGGCACGCATCGCAATTTTATCGCTGATTTCGCGTTTTAAGGCGGTGATCGGTAAATTCAGCCGGCGTGTCCAGTAGTCGAGGCAATACCATTCGATTTTGCCGTGCAGCACCGCGTATTCAGCTTTGAGCGTGGCTTTTGCATCTGCTTCAGCGATACCGCTGATCTCGCTCCAGCGTTTTGGCAAATGTTCCAGCCAAAAATGGTTGTCAAAGTGCAGGTCGAGCAAAGTGCCGTCCATATCCAGTAAAACAGTGTCGATCGACGACCAATCCAGCATAGGTTTTTCCATCTTTCCGATTTATAGTAACGCAGGCAAAGTGAAGTGCCATTGTAGCAGAGGCAAAGCTATGGCGGACCAACCGCATTCAAAGCAAAAACCGCGCATTCTGGCGCAGGAAATCGTCGCACAAAGTCGCCTGTTCAAAATTGAACAAGTGCAGCTGCAATTTAGTAATGGTGAAGAACGCTTGTTTGAGCGGATGCGTGGTTCCGGTCGTGGCGCCGTGATGGTGGTCGCCTGTCCTGACGCCGAGCATTTTTATCTGATCCGCGAATATTGTGCTGGCACTGATGATTACCAGCTCGGCTTTCCCAAAGGCTTGATTGATCCGGGGGAAACCGCCTTATTAGCTGCAAACCGTGAATTAAAAGAAGAAGCCGGTTTTGGCGCGACAGTGCTGCAAGAGCTGCGTTGTCTTGCGCTCGCGCCCGGATATTTTAATGCTACAATGCACATTGTGCTGGCGACGGGCTTGTACGCCGAAAGCCTTGCTGGTGACGAGCCTGAACCGTTAGAACTGGTGCCTTGGCGCTGGGACCAAATGGACGCATTGTTGGCGCAGGCCGATTTTACTGAAGCGCGCAGCGTGGCCGCCTTATTCTTGGCCCGCAAGTATCTGGACAGTCATTCCGATGTTTTTAAGTAAACTGCTCGAACCAGTCAAAGCAACGGCACAGCAAGCCGGTGAGCGTCTCTGGCAGATGTATCAGAGCGGTGAAGTGTTGGTTGAAGCCAAGGCTGACTTGAGTCCCGTTACCGCCGCAGACTACGCGGCAAATCAAATTATTATCGATCTGCTCACCGAATTAACGCCGGATATTCCGGTGATCTCTGAAGAAAGCCATTTAGTGCCGTTGGCGCAACGCCAGCATTGGCCGCGCTATTGGTTGATTGATCCAATGGATGGTACCCAGGAATTTGTCGCGCGCAGCGGCGATTTTGCTGTCAGTATTGCGTTGGTCGAGCATGGCTGGCCGGCGCTTGGTGTTATCTACTGGCCGAAAGAGCAAATCTGGTACTACGCCACGCGGGGCCATGGTGCTTTTAAACAGCAACGAAATTTGATTAATCACATCAAAGTACAACAACACCAGCAGGGTGATCCGCTGCGTATTGCCGTCAGTCGACGCCAACCCCAGCACTTGATTAGCGCGTTACTGGCCCCGAATCAGCCTGTGGAGTTTATCGCACTCGGCAGTTGTTCACTCAAAAGCTGTTTGGTGGCGGAAGGCGGTGCCGATTGTTATATGCGACTTGGACCGACTGGTGAATGGGATACCGGTGCTGTGCATATTATTGTCGAAGAGGCTGGTGGCCGTATTCTGGACAGCCAGTTTTTTCCCCTAAGCTACAACCAGCGCGAAACTTTAGCCAATCCGGATTTTATGGTGATTGGCCAATCCTGCGTGGCGTGGCCAGAGCTGATCCAACCCCATGCGACGGCGCGGCCACTGACTGAATAAGCCGCCTGCATTCTTTTTCGACAGCTCTGCTGCTGGCTTTTCAACCGCAATGCTGCTCTAGCTAAAATCATCGGCGGCGCTTTGCTCGCGTAACAGCTGTTGATATTGCTGGCGGGTGAGTAAATCGACGGATTCATGTTGTTCTGAAAACAGTATCACCACGTGGCCTTGTTGGATCTGGGCCAATACCGCGTCAGTTTTGACCTGCAGTGACACTTCCTCTGCACCATAATCGGTGCCCTCGCGCAATACGTAACTTTCAATCAGTCGTTGCAGTGTGTCGGCATTGAGTTGTTGCCATGGGATTAGCATGAGAGTGATTCCTGTGGGAATGGCAGTGTATGCAGCCAAGCGGGGACTACGTCATCGAGCCAATAGGTTGGACGCCATGGGGTTCCGGACAGAAACCCAACATGGCCACCATACTGGCTCAGATGCAATTGCACATGGGGTGGGACCTGTTGTGGGATCACTGCCGGCGCTAAGAACGGGTCGTCCAGCGCATGGATCAGTAAAAGCGGACATTGTACTGCGGCTAAAAAATTCAAGCCGCTGCAGCTGTGGTAATAGTGTTCCGCATCGCGAAAGCCATGTAATGGCGCGGTGAGCATGTCATCAAACTGGCGGATACTGCGAATATTGTCGATATCTGCACTGCGCAAGTTTAACGGGAAACCTGCATGTGCGGCCAGTTTGCGTTGCATAGTGCCTTTGAGTCTGCCCAGTAAATACCGCTGGTACACTTTACTAAAGCCTTGATTGATGCGGTCACTGCTCGGGGCTAACGCCAATGGCGCACAGATCGCGACCGCGCCCGACAGTAAATTTTGCGCCGCAGTTTCGCCACAATATTTCACCAACACATTCCCTCCGAGTGAAAAGCCAATTGCCAGTAAGCACCGGTTGGCAAAACGGCTGCGGCATTGCTGTAACACGTAGCTAAAATCGGCAGTGTCGCCGGAGTGATAAGCGCGTGGCAATTTGTTGGCGACACCGTTACAGCCACGAAAATGCATCAGAACTACCGCAAAGCCTTCCGCTTGCAAACGATGAAACATGCCGCGGATATAATGGCTATTAGCGTTGCCTTCCAAGCCGTGTAATAACACCACCAGTGGCTTGCTCAGATCAGCCGTGTTAAGACTCCAGTTGAGCTGGATTTCGTCGCCATCTGGCAACTGCAGCATTTCCACTGTACTTTGTATCGCGTGACGGGGTGCCAGATACTTCGCCAGGATTGTCTGCAGATGCGCATTTTGCAGGCCGATGGCCGGTGTAAATTTCGGCAGGGGGCGATACTGAGTTCCGACTTGCAATTTTTAACTCCTGCTACAACAATGGTTTTTTAACTGTTCGGACCAGAATGATGCAAAGGCGCCAGTTTATCATGCTTGGCCTCGGCGCGGGTGTTAGCCTGAGCTTGGGGGTCACTTTATATCCGCTACTGCAAAGTACGGATAAAAGCCGCGCCGATGCGGCTACCTTAGTGTTAGACGCCTTATTACCAGCCTTGTTACACGGTGCGTTACCGAGCAGTGCGACTGAGCAGCAAGCTGCGCTGCGTCGCAGCCGTGATGCAGTGCTACAGTTTCTGCCCTATTTGCCGCGGAGTCAGCAGGCACAACTACAGCAGTTATTTTTATTGCTCCAACAGCGGTTGGGGCAGCTGGCGTTAACTGGACACTGGCTGAGTCTGAACGAACTGCCGATCAGCGCGCGGCTGCAGCTGCTATCGAGCTGGCGCGACAGTTACCTTGCGACGTTACAACAGGCCTACCATGGTCTGCGCGAACTGTTATACGGCGCGTATTATGGCCAGCCACTGCATTGGCCGGCATTAAAATACCAGCCTTTGGAGTTTAATCCTTATGTATGATCCGATCGCGGACGGTTTAAGCCGTGGCTGGCGCCACATTGATGCCAGCACGCTGCGGACAGACCAAGAGTTTGACACTGACGTGGTGATTATTGGCACCGGCGCGGGGGGCGGTATCGCTGCTGAGTTGTTAACCCAAGCGGGCTTCAAAGTACTGATGCTTGAACATGGTGCTTTGTATTCCAGCCGTGATTTTCGTCAACAAGAACGCTGGGCGTATCCCGAGCTGTATCAGGACGGTGCAGGACGTAAAACTCTCGATCAAGCGATTTCAATTTTGCAAGGGCGCACAGTGGGCGGCTCTACCACAGTAAATTGGACGACTTCGATCCGCACGCCCAAGCCTGCGCTCGAGTACTGGCAACAAGAATTTGGTCTCGATTTCGCTCAAACCAACGCTTTAGAACCATTTTTAGACTTGGCAACAGGTCGGCTGAATATCAGCGAGTGGCTGCTCACGCCGAATCACAATAACGGCATGTTACAGCGGGGCTGTCATGCGCTCGGTTGGCAATATACCGTGATCCACCGCAACGTGAAGGGCTGCGCCAATACCGGTTATTGCGGCATGGGGTGCCCGCTTAATGCCAAACAGTCGATGTTGGTCACCACCATCCCTGCAGCATTAGATGGCGGTGCCACGCTGATCAGTCGGGTTTCCGCCCGGGAATTAGTCTGGCGCGGCAATGCGGTGCAGGAACTGTGGGCGGTGCCGGTTGATGCGCAATTTCAAACCGATCCGCGGGTGAAAATTCGCATCCGCGCCCGGCACTATGTGCTGGCTGGCGGGGCAATTAATAGTCCTGCTTTGCTGTTGCGCTCGAAAGTGCCAGATCCGTCGGGCCGGCTGGGTAAACATACCTACTTACATCCGAGTGTGATTTCCGGTGCCCTGTTTCCACAAGCAATTCACGGGCATCAGGGCGCACCGCAGTCAATTTATTCCGATCAGTTTGTCTGGCCGGCAGATGGCCGGATTGGTTACAAACTGGAAGTTCCACCGCTGCATCCAGTGTTAATGGCGAGTAAGTTGACGGGCGTGGCCGAGGCGCATGCAGATTTAATGCGCCAGTTTAATCAACTGCAGGTGGTCATTGCGTTATTACGCGATGGTTATCATCCAGAGGCGCAAGGGGGGACTGTGCAACTGGACAGTTATGGGGAGCCGCAACTGGATTATCCGCTGACGGATTACTTGTGGGACGGTGTGCAACGCGCTTATCTATCGATGGCCGAGTTACAGTTTGCCGCTGGCGCCAGTGCGGTATTGCCGATCCATAACGATGCGCGGATGTATCAACGCTGGCCACAAGCAAAGGCGGCGATCGCGCAATTACCAATGCAGCGTTATCGCGCAACGTTGGCGTCGGCGCATGTGATGGGCGGCTGTAATATGAGTGCTGATGCTGCTACCGGTGTGGTTGATCCACAAGGCCAGCACCAGCAATTACGCAATCTGACGATTTGCGATGGCTCGATTTTACCCAGTAGCTTGGGAGCGAATCCGCAATTGACGATTTATGCACTGAGCTGGCGGATTTGTACTGACTTGATAAAAAAACTGTCGGTGTGAGTTAACGCACCGACAGGGGGATTGGCAACATTTCGTGCCCAAGGCGCTACGAGTCTGACAGGATTGTAGCGCGGCATTACACATGACGAGAAACGCAGGATCAGCGAAGTTTCACCGTGTTGGCCTAGTCGCTCGGGCCCGCATGGCTAATTTTGTACATAAAGTACACGGCGTAGAATGTGCAAAGTCCAAGCACGATTGCTAGACCAGTAAAAGAGAAGAAAATGACCGGGTCATTGGTAAATTGGTGCCACAGGTTCATGATGTTTGCCTCCATTGACTTGATGAGTTCAGTCTAGGCAAGCAACGGCTGGCAAACCCTGATTCAGATCAAGCTTTATTCTCGGCGGATTGCGCTGGCAGCTGGAGTTGCAACAGTGCTTGATCCAGATCAAAAGTCAGTTGTTGCTGAATCGCGGCAGGGACTTGGTGGCTGTCCAGATACAACTGGCGCAGAGTGAGCGCCGGGATGGTCGACAGGGTTGGGGTTTGGCAGGCATGTACTAAGGCGCGTTGCTCCAGCCGCTCCGACATCAATTCGGTATGCAGCAGTTGCTGGCGAAATTGCTGTAGTAGCTCATCCGGTTGATGGTCTTTCTGCTGGCGAGTCACAGTGCGGCGCAGCTGCCGCAGGGTTTGCGTCGCCGGATTGGCTGTGCAAAGCGCCTGCAACAATACTGGGAGTGCCGGTAATTCGGCTAACCAGGCGGTCAGCAATAACAAATTGATATTGCAGTTATATTGGTCTTGCAACGCCAGCAATTCGGTCTGCAGCTTTGGATAAAGTGCCAGACTAAATTGCCAGAATTGTTCGGCCGACAACAGGCTCTGTGGCGTTGTGGTCGGACGTTCAGTTGACACCGTTGGCCTGCCAGAAATTTTCGGTTTTTAGCTCAAATTGTTCTTGCGCTTCAAACCAGTGCAGCTCGACGTCGGCTAACTCCGCGTTCATCTTCGTCTGTTCTGCCAGCAGTTTCGTCAGCTCAGTTTTGCGTCCGGCATCATACAGCGTGACATCAGCCAGTTCGGTTTCGATGATATTCAAACGTTGCTGCAGTTTTTCTTGCTGTTGTTCCAATTTTTCAATCTGCTGTTTAAGCGGTCGCAGCAGATTGCGTAAATCGGCTTCTAGTCGTTTCTGATCTTTTCGCTGCTGAGCAGCTGGCGCTTCGGCGCCGGCCGGTTCAGCTTTTTGTTGCTGCAAGCGACTGTCATTTTGCAACCATTGGTAATAATCCTGCAGATCGCCGGCAAATGGCGCAACTTTGCCGTGGGCAACCAGATAAAACTCATCGGTGGTTGAAGCCAGCAAATGGCGGTCGTGTGATACCACGACAATCGCGCCTTCGAAGCCCTGCAGCGCCATGACAATCGCTTCTCGCATGTCGAGGTCGAGGTGGTTGGTGGGTTCGTCGAGCAGTAATAGGTTCGGTCGTTGATACACCAGCAATGCTAATACCAGCCGCGCTTTTTCACCGCCAGAGAATGGGCCGCAGGGTGCTAACGCTTTATCACCGTGGAAGCCAAAACCACCGACAAAATCGCGCAGGCTTTGCTCTGATGCTTGCGGTGCCAGCCGGACTAAATGCTGCAGTGGCGAATCTTGCGGTCGCAGGGTCTCCAACTGATGCTGAGCAAAATAACCAATACTGACGCCATTGGCATACCACAAATCACCGGCTTGTGCCGGCATCGCGCCCGACAACAGCTTGATCAGGGTGGATTTACCCGCGCCATTGCGTCCCAGCAAACCAATGCGGCTGCCAGGCAATAGCTGGAAGTTTATTTGTTGCAAGATTGACGTGTCGCCATAACCCGCGCGCACGTTTTCCAATTTCAATAAAGGATTTGGCAAGGCCCGCGGCGGCAAAAATTCAAACTGAAAAGGTGAATCAACATGGGCCGGAGCCAGCAAGGTCATCCGTTCCAGCGCTTTGATCCGGCTTTGTGCTTGCTTGGCTTTGGTGGCCTGCGCGCGGAAGCGATCGATAAACGACTGCAGGTGGGCAACCTGGCGTTGTTGTTTTTCAAACATTGATTGGTGCTGGGCCATTTGTTCAGCCCGTTGGCGTTCAAACTGGCTGTAGTTGCCGCGGTATAAATTGAGTTTCTGATTGTCGATATGCACGGTATTGTTAATCACCGCATCGAGAAAATCCCGGTCGTGGCTGATTAACAACAAAGTCCCGTCGTAGTTGCCGAGATATTTCTCCAGCCATAACACCGCGTCTAAATCGAGGTGGTTGGTCGGTTCGTCCAACAGCAGCAGTTCTGCTCGTTGCATCAGGGCTCGTGCCAGGTTCAGCCGCATCCGCCACCCACCCGAAAACGACTTCACGCTATGTTGTTGCATCTCACCGCTGAACCCGAGGCCGTCTAGTAACGTACCTGCCTTCGCTTCCGCGCGATAACCGTCCAGCGTTTCGATTTGATGATGCACTGCGACCAAATCGGTGTCGGCAGCAGCATGACGGACCAGTAGCAGTAACGGAAACAATAATTCGTCGCCCTGCAGCACATAGTCCATCGCGCTGATATCCAACGCTGGCGTTTCTTGGGCAACGGTTGCAATAGTCCAGCTGGCTGGAATGCTGACACTGCCGGCATCGGGCTGCAGTTTGCCTTGTAACATGGCAAATAACGAAGATTTGCCACAACCATTGGCGCCGATAATCCCGAACTTTTGGCCCGGAAATACGGTAAGATCGGTATCAAGTAATAAAGCCTGCGCGCCACGGCGTAATTCGATGTTCTGAAGTTGGATCATAAAACCATACCCGTCGGATTAGGGCTGCTAATGTAATCGGAAAGGCTCGGCAAACCAAGTATTGCTGTGGTTTTACCTCATCGGAGACAGATAAACTGATGCAAAGCCGGAAAAAAAAGCGTTTTATCGCCGGAGCGAGCTGCCCCAAGTGTAAAGCGACGGACACAATGATGTTATTTTTGGAAAATAACGTCGAAAAGGTCGAGTGTGTGCAATGTGGTTATCAGATGGCACAACCGGGCGCTGAGATCGAAAAAGCAGCGCGTCCTGCCGAAACTGTGATTGGTGTATTTAAACCCGAATAATCGCCGTGCTGGTGATAAGGCGACTGCCACTAATAATGGGGTGGCAGTGGCTCTTCATCGGTGCGTAAAATTCCACTGTCGCTGCTGCCTTGGAGTTTTTCGGCGAGGATCAGCACATGGCGTTGTAGTTTTTCGATGCTACGTTGATGTTCGAGTAGTTCGTTATTTAACGCCAATATTGTATCTTCTTGAAAAGCTAATTTGCTTTCTAGCTCAACCATTTGCTGCTGTAATTGCTCATGGTTATCGTCATGTTCATCATGGTGGCTGACTGACGTCATGGTTTGAACTCCCAGTATTCGGCTAGACCACTTGAACTTAAGGTCAGCACCTGCCCGTTATTGAGCAGGGCGACATCATACACTACTGCGCTTGGTGGTTTGCCATAGGGCGACGGGCTAACTGCCCAGTCTTTGACCAATTGGCCGGTTTGTACGTTCCAAATGCTGACGCGCTGTGATGGTGACCCTGTCAGTAGCCATTTACCATCAGGGCTAAACCGCGCAGTACTGAAAACGCGCCCGCGGTCTAATTGCAAGCGGCTTAATAGACGACCGGTTTTCAGTTCGATGATTTGTGCTTGTTGCAGACTGTCCGCGCTAAAGACATAACGCCCCTCCGCATCCAGTGCGACTTTACTGACTCGGTTCGGGTGAGAAATGCTCAGGAGAATTTGCGCACTGGTGGTATCCCAGAAATAACTATGCAAATCGCTACTGCCACTGAGTGCGTAACGGCCATTGGGCGATAAGCCGATACTATTGACGTTCTCGGTATGTCCTTGAAATTCCAGCCGTCGTCCTGTTTTTAGCGTGATATGTTGAATTTTGCCGTCACTTTGGCCAATCAATAAATGGCGACCATAATCCGATACCGCAATATCGCGAATGGTCACCCCAGCTTGCATCGCCCAAAAGCCCAGATTTTTGCCATCCTGCATATCCCATAAGGCGGCATTATTGGGGTCTGCGCTGAGTAAATACTTACCGTCCGGGCTAAATGCCAGCGTGGTCACCAGATTTTGCGTCGGATCACCATGGCTTAAGCGGAATTTAGCCTGGGATGTGGCAGTATCCCAGACAATAATGCCAGAAGTTAAACTGCTCACAGCTAGTAGCTGATTTGTGGTGCTTATAGCCCCAGCCATAGTGCCTTCGGCACTGATCGCCTGTTGCCGCAGCATATTTTTTGGAACTTCTGTGCAGTTCACCAGCCAAAGGCTGAGAAAAATAGCCAGATATTTAGATCTAAGTGTTAACGTCATCCGCACAAGCCTGTAGTATAGCCGTGGTTGAAGGGTAGCCCTTTCTGCTTATCACAACACAATTTTGCAGTGAAGTCTGCAGTTTATTTGGAGAGTCAAATGCGCGTAGCAATGAAGGTGTCACTGATCGCAGCCGCCCTGATTTCATTATCGGCCTGTCAGAAAGAAGCTGCTGAACCAGCTGCACCAAAGCTTGATACCGACACAGCCAAGCAGTCTTATGCTCTGGGTCTGTCTGCTGGTAAATATTTAAACAATGCGGTTGAAGAACATAAAAAGTTAAATCTGACACTGGATTCAGCATTAATCCTGCGCGGTGTTCAAGATTCTGCCGGCGGCGGCAAACCTGCGATGACTGAAGAAGAAATCCAGAAAATTCTGACCGCACTGGACGAGCAATTCCGTAACAAGCAAGCGGAAATGGCGAAAACTAAAGCTGAAGAAGCGAAAGCCAAAGGCGTTGCTTACTTAGCTGAAAACGCTAAAAAAGCCGGTGTTACCACCACAGCTTCAGGCCTGCAATATGAAGTGATCACTGCTGCTGACGGCGCCAAGCCAAAAGCCGAAGACACAGTGAAAGTGAAATACAAAGGCACACTGACTGACGGTACTGAATTCGACAGCACGGAAAAAAATAACAATGGCGAGCCAATTGAGTTCCCATTAAACCGCGTGATCAAAGGTTGGACTGAGGGTGTTCAGCTGATGGGCGTGGGTTCTAAGTTTAAATTTACTGTGCCTTCAGACCTGGCCTACGGTGAAAACGGCATGGGTCCAATCCCAGCCAGCAGCGTACTGGTATTTGAAGTTGAACTGGTTGGTATCTCTGCTCCTGAAGCAGCACCAGCAGGCGACGCCGCAAAAAAGTAGTCATAGCGACACCATATAAAACGCAATAAAGCCGGCATGCCGGCTTTATTTTTATCTGCGAAATGTGCAGTGAGAAACTAGGCGGACACGCTTTGAGTGTGTTTGTGAAACAGTGTCTGAATTAATTCATCTTCTAAACTGAATCGTTCTTCTAGTGCTTGGCCTAAATGTGATAAGTCGGCGTCAAATGCACTGAGTGTTTGACCGGCTGCTGAGTCAGCAAACTTATCGTTAAATTCCAGTGCGATATCTGTCGATGCTGCAATCTTAGGGCACAAAGCTTCCGCCAGTGATTTACTGTGCGGCCCATTTATCGCACATTGCGAAACAATTTGGTCATACACTTCAAAATGACCTGCCGATAAATAATCCATCAGTAACTGACAAAATTGCAAAATTTGTTGCTGCTCAGGCAATTGCTGATCAGCGTTTTGCTTGTCAAACGGAGGTAACGCTGCGAGTTTGCAATAACAGACGATAAGTTGCTGCCGCTCTTCCAGCCAGTTATCGATTGCTGTCAGAGAGCCTCCCCATTGTTGTCGGGCACTCTCTAGCCGGTTGTACATAAGCGGGTCCTTGTAATACTAAATCTGGCTGAATACATCTAATTAAATGAATTCTGAGCTAAAGATCAACACTTTTTTGATTGGTCGGTTCAGTCTGTGCCGTTATCATAGCTAAGTTGTTCTATTTACTTTAAAAGGTAATCCACATGGTGAAACACAGTTTACCGATAAGCAGTGTGCCACAGGCATATTGGTTTGTCGTGTGTCAGGGTAAGTTATGGTTACCGTCTGTGGAAATACCGTTTGGGCAGTGGGATGATTTTGGTTTGTCAGCACCTGAGCAACTCTGTCACATCGGCGAGTGGCAACAACAGCCATGCATGTTGGCTGTGTATCAGGATCAGATGATAGATCCCGAGGCTTGGCAAAATCCGCGGGCACTCTTACAGCACCCGCAGTCACATTGGTTTGAATTGGCGGCACGGGCTACTCAGCTGACGCTATTTCTGCAGACGCACCGTTATTGTGGTCAATGTGGTTGCACTATGCACTTGGTGTCGTGGGAACTTGCCATGTTATGTCATCAGTGTGGACATCGGGTTTATCCGCGGATTTCACCCTGTGTACTGGTTGCCATTCGTCGCGATGATCAAATATTACTGGCGCGTTCAAGTCGGCATAAGCCTGGTTTTTTTTCAATTTTGGCCGGTTTTGTCGAATCAGGAGAAACGCTGGAACAAGCGGCGGTACGCGAAGTTGCCGAAGAAGTGGGGATCAGTATTGGTAATTTACGTTATGCCGGCAGTCAGCCTTGGCCGTTTCCACATTCGCTGATGATGGGATTTTATGCCAGTTATATTGGCGGAGATATCGTTTGTCAGGAAGATGAAATTGCAGAAGCGGACTGGTTCAGACTTGATCAATTACCAGAAATTCCACCAGAACAGACGCTATCCGGTCAGATGATTCGTTTTTTACAGCAAGAGTTTGAAAAATCAGACTAAAAGACTGGAAAAAGAAAATAAAAAAGCCACAATTGTGGCTTAAGTTTAAGTCGCGGACCGTATTATCGGCCTCTTCATTGTAATTTCTTCACTAGCGCGCCATGTTTATATCAAATGCCTTAGATGGCTGGCAAGAGTAAAAATGCAGAATATGAGAATTTTTTTCATCAAACTGCAAAGATAGTGTGCTGGCAGCGTTGCTGCTAGAATGACAACATTCAGTATGATGGTAGAACAGAGATGCAGCTAAAAAACGATCGGTACTTGAGAGCCCTTTTAAAACAACCAGTTGACCGCACGCCAATTTGGATGATGCGTCAAGCAGGACGTTATTTACCAGAGTATCGCGCAACGCGTGCCCAAGCTGGCGATTTCATGTCCTTATGCAAAAATCCTGAGCTCGCGTGTGAAGTAACGTTACAACCGTTACGTCGTTATCCGCTTGATGCGGCGATCCTGTTCAGCGATATTCTGACCATTCCTGATGCCATGGGTATGGGGCTGTATTTTGGCGAAGGCGAAGGTCCAAAATTTACCAAGCAACTCACCGATTTTATGGATGTGGTGCAATTACCAATTCCTGACCCGGAAGTTGAACTGCGTTACGTGATGGATGCGGTACGGACTATCCGCCGTGAGCTTAATGGCGAAGTACCGTTGATCGGTTTTGCCGGCAGTCCATGGACGCTAGCAACCTATATGCTAGAAGGCGGTAGCAGCAAGACCTTCTCGAAAATCAAAAAAATTATGTATTCAGAGCCAGAGGTTATTCATATTCTGCTCGACAAACTGGCGCAGAGCGTCATTTTGTATCTGAATGCGCAAATCGCAGCAGGCGCCCAAGCCGTGATGATTTTTGACACTTGGGGCGGAGTATTAACGCCAAATTCCTATCGTGAATATTCTTTAAGTTACATGCAGCAAATTGTTGATGGCTTGACCCGTCAGGTCGATGGCACGCCAATTCCGGTGACTTTGTTTACGAAAAATGGCGGTTTGTGGTTGGAAGAAATTGCGGCCACCGGCTGTGATGCAGTTGGTTTGGACTGGACTATTGATATTCGGACTGCACGCCAACGTGTCGGCGATAAAGTTGCACTGCAGGGCAATATGGACCCAGCATTTTTATTAGGTACGCCTGAGCGGATGCGACTGGAAGTTCAAGCCATTCTGGATGGATATGGACAAGGCTCTGGCCATGTGTTTAACCTTGGTCATGGCATTACGCCGGATGTCGATCCAGAAAAAGTAAAATTCTTTATTGATGCGGTTCATTCTTTTAGTCGGACCTACCACATCGACAATAATATTTAAATTATTGTTATTGAATACAAAAGGCCAGTCATTTGACTGGCTTTTTAGTTTTAATACTGGTCTATTTCAAGCAGATTTTGCTCTGCCCATCTGGCAACTTTGCAACGTGTTGGTTGCATCAGCAATCGCAAAGTTGGACAGTAGAATTTTTTCTCTCGCAACGAAGCCGCGATTACAGAATTCCTGGCGCGTTTGCAACAGCAGCTTGAACGGAGCGATGATGCCAACTCTATTTGATCCCTTGCAGCTCGGTGATCTGACACTGCCGAATCGGATAATCATGGCGCCATTGACGCGCTGTCGGGCAGTCGATGGACGTGTGCCGAATGCTCTGATGGCGGAATATTATGTCCAGCGCGCCAGTGCCGGCTTAATTTTAACAGAAGCAACCTCGGTTAATCCGATGGGAGTCGGCTACCCGGACACTCCCGGCATTTGGTCGCAAGCCCAGCTTGCCGGCTGGCGCTTGGTGACTGATGCAGTGCATGCCGCCGGTGGCCGTATTTTTTTACAGTTATGGCATGTTGGCCGGGTTTCTGCTCCAGTGTACTTAAATGGAGCTGTCCCTGTGGCGCCTAGCGCGGTCAAGCCGGCTGGGTATGTCAGTTTAGTGCGTCCAGTGCAGGATTTTGTTACGCCTCGCGCCTTAAGCCTCGATGAAATCGCCGCCACAGTCGCAGATTATCGTCAGGCGGCGAGCAATGCCAAAGATGCGGGGTTTGACGGCGTCCATATCCATGGTGCCAATGGGTATTTACTTGATCAATTCCTGCAAGACAGCACCAACTTAAGAGCAGATCGTTATGGTGGTGTCGTAGAAAACCGTGCTCGTTTGTTGCTTGAAGTGACAGATGCCTGCATTGACGTGTGGGGCGCTGGTCGTGTTGGTGTGCATTTGGCGCCGCGCATGGACGCTCATGACATGGCCGATAGCAATCCGACAGCGACCTTTGGTTATGTCGCGACTGAGCTTGGCAAACGGCGGATCGCTTTTGTGTCGACTCGTGAGTACGCGGCTGATAACAGCCTGACTCCGCTATTGAAACAATTGTTTGGTGGCGTTGTGGTCGCCAACGAACGATTCGACAAGACAACGGCGAATCAGTGGCTCGCTGAAGGTAAAGCGGATGCGGTCGCGTTTGGCATTCCATTTATCGCGAATCCAGATTTACCGGCCCGGTTTGCCGTCGATGCAGCATTAAACCTGCCACGTAAAGAGTTGTTTTATGGCAAAGGTGCGCTGGGGTATACCGACTATCCCACGCTGTAGGAGTTGCTATGTGCATAAAAAACGCCGGTAATAAC
>Ga0247722_10001180_pt1 | contig 14699 bp, 17 predicted proteins | sample MSEWelMarce3H_FC_FD_189094 | JGI IMG/M metagenome (GOLD analysis project Ga0247722, IMG submission 189094) | Subsurface sediment microbial communities from gas well in West Virginia, United States - MSEEL Well Study Marcellus 3H_FC | ecosystem: Environmental > Terrestrial > Deep subsurface >... | reverse complement strand
CAACTACAGACGATGAACGCCGGCGACTTGCATCTGTAAGTGCCGAGCACACTAAAAGTATTACAGTTATTAATGAATTATTCCCTGATTTGTAGAATAAAAATTTGAATTGATTAATTGATTATTTTTCATGTAAATGAAATATACATGCAAGCCACGGATGAACTATCAACAGTGATGTCTTACAATTCATTACATAGCGACATTAAAGAAACTAGTCCGTATGTATTTAAAGAAGTAATTAAGCGAACAGGCGAAGCACGCAAAGATGGCGTTAATCTCCTACATTATCCTGATGGTACTATAAATATGATTACTATTGCACGTGATGGATTGAAACATGGACGTGAAAAATGCTATTATGAAGACGGACGATTGAAATTTATTACAGATTGGGCCGATGGAGAAAAAAACGGTATTGAACGCTCGTGGTGGCCAAATGGGCTTTTGAAGAGTGAATTCATACATGTTGACGGACTTGAAGAAGGTATTTCAAACAATTATCACGAAAACGGAGTGAAGGCCAATGAGATTAGATGGCTACACGGAGAATTTCATGGCAAATGCATATTTTGGTATCCTGATGGAAATATATATGCAGAGATTGATTTTAATAATGGAATTAAACATGGTTATGAGAAATCATGGTATCCTAATAGTAAACAACGATCAACCGTTTACTATATAAATGGTAAAGAGAACGATACAGAAAAATTCTGGAATGACGATGGTTCCATTTATAAAATAATAAAATGGCGATATGGTAATATGCTGTCAGGACAAGAATTTAAGGCATCGAAGCAAAAAAAACAGATATCACCATTGGATGCAATTAAGAAGGCTAAAACACAAGGGAAACACAAATGATTCTATATATGTGACGTTTTTTATTGTATAATTAATTATAATTATATAATAAAAATGAATGAAATTACGGAGATAAATTCTATAGATTATCTACCAAAACCAGAACTACTAGATAAACATAAACATTATGCTGATGATTATAGACCCGGCGATCTGTTCTGGGGAATAGGTATTGAAAGAGAATTCTATATTGAAAGCTCTAAAAGTCGTTGTGTTGATCGTGAATGGATGCTTCGTAATCAACGACCAGAACGCTATTCTGTACGCTATTTTAATAGTTATAAACCCGAAAAATTCAATAAGGCATTGACTAATTTAATGACAGAAGGTGAAAAGATTTTTTTACCTGTTTTATTCAATGCTCATGCCTTCTATCGATGTGACTCTACAGGCGAACATGAAACCACATATGAGAAAGTCCCCAAACCTAATTCTAAATTCAGTGGTAAAGTAATCTTTGAACAACTTTTAGAAAGTGATAATCCCTTTTTCCGTCAGAACTTCGGGAAAACTTTCTGTTTTGATGGAGATGCAATAGAAATTATGACACGACAATATTATTGTTCGACTGCTCAGCGTTGTGCTGCGGAGATGAAATGGCTTAGCAGTTCCTTCATTAAGAATATGAATCAAATTCTTGCAGAAAAACAATTATTAGGTGAACATTTACCTTTGCGATGGCCAACGGTCAATTACGGTTTTGCAAATATGTGGACTAATCCAGGCAACCTATCAATATTCAATAATGGTACATATCATATTAATTTAACTGCACCTACACGCCTAGGACCTGATGGAAAGATAGCAGATCGTCCTGATTTCATTCGACGTCATCAGAAAATCATTCGACTATTCCAATGGTTGGAGCCACTCTTTATTGTAATTTATGGTACAGGTGATATTTTGGCCGCAGGGAAACACAATTTTGGGTTTTCTCGTGGATCATTAAGAGCAGCTATGAGTCGTTATATTGGATGCGGTACATATAATACAGTTGCCATGAAAAATGGTAAATGTAATACAATTAGTGCAGCAGATGCTCCTGTTGCCGCCGCGGATGGATGGTATAATACATTACATCGTGATAGTGCATATAATGCGCTTAATGATATTGGTCTTGATATCAACTTCAACAAACACTATAACCATGGAATTGAACTTCGATTCTTCGATTGGTTTCCTGAAGATCGCCTAGAAGAACTATTAGAAATATGTATTTGCTTAATGGATCATGCACTTCAACATGATCTTATGGAAGATTGTAGATCAAATAAGATCTGGAACAAACTCATGCAACGAGCACTTTACGATGGGCCACGAATGAAGATTTGGACTTCGGAACTTCGAAGTCTTCAAACCTCTATTAAATGCCCAGATTTGAAAGGTTTTGATACAAAAGATATCTGGAAGTCTCTTGTTCGAAGTGTATCGAAGTACAAGGAAGTCGGTGAATGTTGTTGTCTAATGCTTGATAAGACAGTCACATGCAAATGCTTCTAAATGAGACTATTAAGAAAGAGTAATTCGTCCTTCGATAATTGTATCTTCCCCTTATTGTGCGATTCCATAATATTATAGGCGGCTACTGCTGCCAAATCTTTGCGTCCTGCTGCAATAGTTGTATTAATAAAACATGTCTTAATAGTATTATAATCACGAACAACATTATGATAATTTGAAACAGTTGAATAATAATCTCCATATACAAGATTAAACATTTCAGGGTAACGGTCGTATAAATATATTAATACTTGCTCCTCATTGTGCCCAACTTGTTTTGAAAGTTGTTCATAGAAAATTGACATACATCTTGTATAGAATAAATTCATATATGATTTCTCAATACTAAATACAGTTGCCGCAAGACTACAGGGACCACCTTTTGATAAATACATCGCCATGTCCTTAACGTCATTTGATGGTCTATAATGAATATAAGTCATTGTAATTTTTGATCGAGGATTATCAAAAATAGCCTGTAAACGGGTCTGAGCCTCCCATACTACATGCTGGCAGCCGAAATCAACCCAGACATAATGTGTCGCATCCTGGATTAGCTCAGCGGCCATCTTTAAAGCATGAAACTTAAATGTTGTAGTTAATAAAAACGATGGTGTATTACGATTATCTGTATGCTGATAAGTTGGCGATGTCTTTCTATTATGAACAATTAATGGGAAATTAACTTTATAATGATCATATTCAGTAATATTCTTCTCAATGTATTGTGTTTCCGCGGTAGATAAACTATTGCGCAATGGTTCTATCCATGCACGTGTTGATGAATCACAAAGTATAACCAATGGATTATTAATTGATAAAGTTGCTACACAGTTTTTCTCATAGAATTCACGAGATCTTGTTAATTCCGTTGTATCTGACAGTGGTTTCAAATTAAAAAACATTGTCACACCGACTGCTTTTGTTGTTGCCATAGTATGGTTAATATATAAAATATTGCTTTATATATCAATTACATACATTTGTTGATTTAATTGCAGATTCAAATTGCTCAGTTATTGCAGGATTATCTACACATATTGCACTTCCACCACGAGATGCTTGAGTTGTCATACGATTTATATCACTGAAACAAATATGAGATTCGCCTACTGCCCATTTACTATGATCATCATATTCTGTCCATTCAACGTTATTAAATGATACAGTTTTTATATCCTCAACAGAATAAGTATCATTGCACTCTGGTCCACATGCTGATCCACGAATCCATGATTCTACTTTTAGAGGTGTTGCAAGTTCAGGTGCAATACAGTCTGCATATAATTCTTTGTCCCACTGGGATGTCTTTGCAAATACAGTCCATTTATAATTTGCAGCATCTAAATGAATCGATTCACATATAGGTGATGTAGAGTACTCGCCTTGTGCCAAGGCTGAGAAATTAGTATTATAATCTGCAATATAATAGTCCTGTACTGCTGGCCTATTCAACATTAAGATACCTGCCAATCGCTCTATCTCATCTGCATTTAATGTTAAACAAAAAAAATGCTGACCATAATCAAAACCATTAGATGTGAGTCCTTCATAATTATTTGTATCAGATGGCCCCAAAGGAAACTTCGGTGTTGAATGCTGTAACCAGAAACCTTGAGCACCATCTGTCGCTAAAATACCTTTAGTGTGGCCTTTTGCAAAATTATATGATGTATTTAGTGGACTCTCGTCGTTATAAATAATATATGACGGTTGTGGACTCGTCCATAATTGTTGTAAAGTGTATGCTAAAGCCCCGCGATTAGTATCTTGCATATTATACAAACTCGGTGTCAATGTTTCATTTGTCGCGTCACCAATTGAGTATTTGAAACCACGAGGATATTTAATTGCAAACCAATAAGGGGTCTCATTCATATCACTTATACATGTAAGATTTCTTTGCATTACTTCTACTAATGTAAAGAAATCTTAAAAACCGGAGCTATTAAACAGTAACAGTAGATTGTTTCTTCTTATTGTTACGCTTCTTAATAGTTGTAGTAGAAAAGGCTACACAATCCTCTTGTACTGCCTTCTCAACGATTACAGGCTTACTCTGTTGACGCAGTTGAGACGCAGTAATATCAATTGATTTGGATAACAATTTAATATCCTGTCGCAACTCTTCCTCCTTTAGAGGAGTCTGAATCTGAAGCATCTCATCATAACTCTTGTTATAATGATCACGCATCTCCATTACAGATGCATTTAGTTCTGTAAGAATAGTAGTATATGAATAATTATTTAGCAGCTCGGTCAACAGATTATGTAGGTTACTCATTTTTCTATTAAAAATATGTGCGCCGTGTTTAATATGCCCCCCGCAAACGATGTTGCTGCCAATTAATTGGTTCCATAGGGGGATAAAGCCAATTAATAAATCGTTGAGTCCAGGTTAGTTCCAATTCAATTATGAAACATGCAAATGAAGTTAAATTATAATCTACCAATTCTACTTTTAGATCTATATCATTCACAAATGGTGGAACAATTGCATTGAATTTTATTGACTGCTTCCCTGTTGAAAGAGGACAATTAATGTTTGTACACAATTGATTTATTTGTGGCTCATAACGTCTTTGCTCGTTCTCTAATGTATATAATATAAACCCATCGGCGAATGATTTATTATTATTTGCTAATTGTACTTGAAATTGTATTTCATCCACTGGCCCAAAATTAGGTGGATCAATATTCACCTGTTTGACAACCATATTACTATAATTTGATTTACATGGTCTTATTGTATATGCATTTGCCACATTTAGAAATAGTGCTACACACAGAATCAATTGCATTTTCCTAATTGTTATTAAGTGCGTAAAAAAAAATCAAATTTATAGGGTACCAAAGAACCTTACAAGTTCTCCTGAATTGTTGCAAAGAATTTATCTTCGCGTTCAATACACATTCTATTGTAATTGTCTTTGCTTAATAATTTAACATCTGTATCTACAATACTTTTATATTGATCCTCTGATGGATAATTATAATAGTATAGATTATGTTCTTTTATAAATGCATCAGTAATCTCTTTGTTTAGTCGTTTTCCATTTGTTGTTTTATCAATCAACATCTTATTTCCAATACGATGAATGTTAATAATATCGGATCCACATTTAGTGGAATATGGAATGATATGATCTAGTTCCTTTTCTGCATGTAACAGATCTGTAGGGACTTTTAGATTATAATATAATGATAATATAATGGCCTGATATGTTGTTAATTCTGATCGTTCTTCTGAATCGATACGTTCAACTTCTTCATTATTAAGAAACTGTATTAGTTTCATAGTTCGTTCGACTGATGGTGGAGTAAATTCTCCTGTGTCATTTAGGATATGCTTAATACGTTGGGGAATAAATTGTCCGCCTTCTTTATAAGCAATTGGATTATAGGTTGAAAATGCTGCAAAATGTTCAGGATTTTCAGGTTTTGATTTTTGATTAATACATGTTGTCAATATATGATAGAATACGATTCGCCGCAGAATTTTAGGATCTGCTGAAATCGCATCATAGTTCTTATAAATGTAAATTAGGAGTAAAAGCACTGCATTCTTATGCATTTTATGCTTCATATCTCCTTTTTTATCAATCTTTTTATAATTGATAGTAGTATTGAATAGATTCTCTCGTACTTCATGTAACTTTGCACCCGAGGCCTCCATTTTTTTAAGGAAATTATTTGTCTCTGGACTTTTAAGGAAATTAGGATGAACCAAATACCTGTATGCATCAAAGACGATATCCAAACTATTTCCCTTGGTCGAATCTGACGGTTTTGGAACAAATTGTTTGAATTTTACATGCAAATATGAATTAAATCCCAAGAGAACTTGGAATAAATTCATTTGATGATTGAGATTGAATGCTTCACGATCAATCGTTAAGACTTCATTCGCTTCTGAACACGCATAATAACTCTCAATTAGAGGGCAAATTACGCGATAGTGTTCAAGTTCAGCTGGTGTATATAGCTGATCATATGTACTGGCAGCCAGTACATCTTGTAGAGAAACAGGTGTCCCTCCTTTATTAACATTTTCATAAATGCGCACCATTGATTCATCGGATGCATTTAGGAAGAATGTCATAGGTACCTTGATATTCAATATATCAAAATGCCTCAATGTATCGATAATCTTATCAAAAGGATCATCTAATGCAGGATTATCATGGTGTCTATACCATTCAAATTCACCTACACTTTTACAAAATTGTTTAAAATTACGCATTGATAAAAGACTATTAAGATCTGTATCTAGCAATATTTGCCTGATTTTTGGCGAATACATAGTGTCAGGTGGCAATAAATCTTCCATCATTTGTAATGGGTGTTGAATAAAAGACAACATAACATTTGTCCGATTATTCCCATCCCATACATACCATACCTCTTTTGAATCCTTAATCTTCTTATTAATAATGAATGGTGTTACTGCATTTTTCATTTCAACAATGAAATCTAAATACTCACGATCCTTCAACTTTGTCCATACACGCCTACGCTGTACATAGGGCTTGACATATTCTTTTTTGATCCATTTATCAATAATATCCTTTACGAACCAGACCTCAGTTGTTACTGCTGCAGACATAATAGTTTTTTATGGGATGGTTTAAAGGCCCATACTTTTCAATTTTAAACTATGATTTAGAGAATTGTCGCGTTATACTATTAAGAGTAGAATATTATGAAGTGTTGTGTACAAGTACAGCCGGTTGATGATTACATTGAATATACATGTAGATTCAAGCAAACATTTATTGTACCAAGCATCTTAATGAATGGTACAGTGAATGAAGTACAAGATTTTTTAGGATTTTTTGACAGTTTTATTATGAGGGAACATGAGGCATTTGAGTTGCGACAGGCACATGATATTGGATCGACAATTGAAGCATCTGTGAAAAGACAATTAGGTGAAGAACATTCACGGATTGTTGAACGTTTGCAGCGCGATCTTGATGGCGCGGAGCGCCGCTACAAAGAAAAGGTTGGTGAGATGGCGGGTATTAGGGGACAATTAGATAGTGTTTTGTCGGTAAATAAGTCACTAGAAGATGATATTCGTTTAAAGGCGGATGCTGTATGGGCCAGTCGGTTGACTGATTTGAAGGGGGAACAGGAACGTATGTGTAACTTCTTGAAGGAACAGTTAATGGATGTGAAAAAAGAGCTTCGTGATTCCCAAGAGCGTTTAATGGCCCGTGAATCTGTTTTGAAATCTTCTGTGCGGCGTGGAAAGGCCGGCGAAGACGCTTTTGCTGAAACGGCTTCTGCAGCAGTAGGTTGGCACCTCGAACGGATTTCCGATCAGGCACGGGCGTGCGATTTCGCATTCAATTATGGGGATTGTCTTGTACGATTTGAAATAAAAAATCATGAGACTTCGGTACCAGGTGAAGACATTAAGAAGTTTAGGAGGGATATGGAAGAACATCGTAATGATACTGGAATCGGCGTCTTTGTTGCCCTAAATGCACATCTAGGTGGCTTCATGAAAGGGCGATTCATCCATCAAGAATGGAAAGATGATTCTGGACAGCTGCTAATTTATATTAGCGCCTTTAATGAACTTGATGCAGACTTTGTATTTTTACTGCTGAAACAAGTCTTTGATGTCTTCCTGAAATATAAAAGTTTACGTGAAGGCGATGATACAGATAAAGATTCTGGTTCAGAAGCACTGCGTGCACGTATTGATAGTGCTATGATCCACTGTCAAAGTATGAATAAACATTTGCGCGATCTTACTCTAAAAGTAGGTCGTGATAAGAAAACAGTTATGAAGATGTATGACGATTCACTTGAATTGTTGAAAAGTATGTCAAGTGAATATTCTTTGATGATTAGCCTCATGATGGGAAATGGCGAAACTATAAGCGCAACTGAAGAATCAGATATACCTACAGTAATCAATAATGATATTGTTATTGTCGATAGTACCGAGACTATTGAGGAAGCAGTTCCAATTACAGTTAAGAGAAAAAGGGCACCAAAAAAGGCATGATAAATGCATATAATTCATAAAGATTATATTTTCTCTTTATCAATTTCAAATACCTCGGACGCATTTTTACGCCGTTTCAAAGAATTAGGCGTGGACATAGGTGTAAAAGGTACAGTTGTATCAATCGTTGGAATAATAAAATCGTGCACGGATGTAATAATTTCAGGTTTTGATTCAATCTGATCTATTTTCTTCGTTTCAATAAGATCGCGCCATTCACGTGTATAATAAACAGGTAATATATGTCGCTGCTCTTCTAGAATAGTCTGAATATGTTCAAGAGTTTGATTATATTTGTATTTTCTGTTAATATCGAATATAATATATCCTAATATACTAATAATAAGTAGAACCCCAATAATTGATGATGTAAAACCATACATGAAATTCTGTATTTCTGATTCAAATACTGGCTGTGTCATAATATGTGATCGCAAAAACATGCTTGCTTTTTCCTTAATAAGAAATAAAGTGTGCAAATGAATCAATTTTACTTATAGGATTATGGTGCAGCAGGAGCAAGCAAGATACGGAAGTAGTATGAGGCGTCGATATTCATTTCAAGAGCGAGGATTTCCTCTTTAGTCATCCACTTCCCTTCGACAATTTCTTTTGTATCTACTGGTTTAATCTCGAATTCTTCTGACATATGAAATTCGTAATATGATCCGACTTTTAGTTGAATATTCCTAATAGGATATGGCATTTCAGTATCAATATAACCTGTTTCCTCAAAGATTTCACGAACAAGACATTCAAAGTCACTTTCAGCTACTTCTGCATGACCTTTAGGGAATGACCATTTCATTGCCTTACGTCCAAGTACCATGAGATAACGACTTGTTGATGGGCATTGAATGATTGCACCGAATATATTTTGTTTAGGGACAGTTGAACGAGATGCTACAGTATTCATAATTGTATTTAATGCCTCCAATCGCATTTGTGATAATGGGATTGCAGGAATAAAATCTTCACTTTTATTTGGGTCTTATAAATAAATTTGATTTTTTTTCACGCATATTGTTAATTAGAAACATGAATTGTGATACCTTTGTAATTGATTGTCTTGGCGATAAAGAACTATTGAGTCTTTATGCAGTTGAACGCAAAAACGGTGATGCAGGAATCGATCTCTTCTGTACAGAAGATTGCTGTGTGCCGGCGCATTCATTTGGTTATACATTGAATTTTAAAATTATTTGCGAACGGCGTCCTGGTGGATCCTATTATTTGTATCCACGTTCATCCATTTCTAAAACACCTTTGCGTTTAGCGAATTCTGTTGGAATTATTGATGCAGGTTACCGCGGTCATATTATGGCTAAGGTCGATAATATGAGTGATTCAGAATATATCATTAAGCGTGGTGATAGACTCTTTCAAATCTGTATGCCTGATTTGCGAACACCGACTGTAATCTTTGATCATGTATCAACTGATACTGAAAGAGGTAGCGGCGGGTTCGGCTCTACCGGTAGGTAGAAGGGGCGCTAGCTCTGAGCATTACATAAAAAATGTATAATGATATTTTTTATAGACTATTACGACGTTGAATTGTAAATTCTTCATCTTCCATAGCATCTGATTGAATTATATCTTCCTCTGTAGCATGTGTATCAATAATCTGATATCTCTCCAAATCACGTTCACGCAAAACCATATATTTCGCAGGATAAAAGTCAATAAATTGAATAACAGAATTATCCTTAATTAATTGTGAACCTGTTTTGTAATCAGTTCGAATAACGAGAACCATATCTGGATGCTGTTCTTGAGCCTGTTCTTCGACCTGTTCTTCATAGTTTACAAATTCTTCAGTAACTTCTTTGGTTTCCTCGTTAAATTTCTTCAATGATGAAGACTGTTTTTCAGAAAAGCAGTCATCATCATCATCATCATTATCTTGTTTAGATGTTAGAATAATAGTTATAATACCAACTGCACATGTTACCAGGCACATTAGTCCAACATGCAAATATGCAGGATTGTTTTCAATTTGCTTAATAAATTCAGTCGTAAAACTGGATGCAGAAATCATTCCGAAGCCGTCAACGGCTGAGGAAGGTGTTCTAAGCCAATTGGATGCAGAACTCATTGTACTATCTAATATTTAATTGTGCGTTCACCGTGAATCAATTTTATGTACGGATATTAAATATGCTTATCGTTATAATTATGTTTATCGCAGATATAATTACGAAAATGTCTGCATTTCCTTTTAAGCTATTACAATACGCCGAGAATTTAACAGAGCTCGTAAAATCAGCTATTAAAAGTATTTTCACAGAGATACAAAACACAGGCGAATGGTCATTTACATTTAAGGTTGTAAAGAAAAGCGCAAAAATTGAAAACATCGGTATTGATACCAGTAATAGTAGTACATCAGATGATCAGACATTTCCAAGGCAGGATTAACGGGACTTCAGAAATCCATGTCGACACAGAACAACTAAATATTATCGGCATTAGTCCACACAGATTTCACATTTCACTCCTATATAATGTTATAAATGAATATCCATCATATGAAGAATTGTATGATGATGAAGAAGATGTAATCATTGGTATATTTCGAACACGACAATTAGAATTGCATGCAATACACGATATACGTAACGATACAGCTGAATTACTTTTAAAGCCCATCGGATCAATTTATTCGTATGCTCATATAATGAACGTACCAGTTAATTGTATACGAGCAGTACATCAAATTGGTGAAGGAATCATTCCAGAACATAGTGATGCACAATTATATTATTGTTGTTATAGTGATGGAGAATTCTCATCAGATAGCGGTTATTCAACCAGCCCTGAATAAAAATGGTAGAAATTAAATTTGATTTTTTATTCTATCTTTAAGACGGATAACTCTTAAATGTCAACAGAAGAAGCCATTTATAAAGTCGATGGTGGACTTTTAGAAGCACGTGTTATTGCACGCCCTTCTAAAATATGTAAATCACCGTATTTAGCCGATATTGAAATTGTGGAAACAGGTGAAAAAGCGATTGCGCATACACCTGCACTTGGTTGTGCAGGTTTAATTGCACCTGATTGCACTGTATTTGTTGGATTACGTAGCGGTGCACCAGGTGTATCGAAGTATATTGTATATTGTGCACTTGATGGAGATAATCTTGTAGGTGTACATCCTACATTAGCAAATCAATTAGTACGAAGTCTAATTGAACGTGGACTCATTTGTCCTGGCCTAGGCCCTTTACAATCAGAAGCGATAGAAGGTGATTGCAGATTTGATTTCTGCGCAGAAGACGAAGGTCGTAAAACTTTTATAGAAGTGAAGTCCGCGATAATTGGTGATTATGTAGATTGCCTTAATCGATGGCGCACTATACAACTATTAGCAGCGAAGGCTGCTGGTGCTCCAAAGATGGCAATCTTTCCTTATGGAACTGAAAGAAAAGAAGGACTCGTTTCTGAACGAGCATTAAAACATGTTGTCGGCCTCACACGCCTTGCTACTGAAGGCCATCGAAGTATTCTGATTTATGTTACACAACGTACTGATTGTGATTATATTCGTATATCGACATTAGATGCTGTTTATAGAAAGGCTGTTATGGAAGATGCAAAAGCAGCAGGCGTAGAAATCATTGGTGTCGCATTACATTGGGGGACCGATGGTTCCGTTTACTTTCATGAAGAATTAGAAATTATTTAAACTATTTAATTGTCTACACGTTCATTTTTTCTATCAGATTTCGTTGTTGCATGATATCCTTGCTTAATTGGCAATACAGAACGCTGAGATGTACATACACGACATCTAAGGAAGTGCAAACGTGACACATTGTCGCGCTCTAAAAATGTTTCCATAGATTTACATGTATTACAACGTACATATTGATCGATATATTTACGAAGCAATGATTCCATAGTTTTTGATATGATTTTACTTTTAATGATCAAACGGAAATCACCGTCAATCGATCCTGTTGCACCTAGCTCGGACAAAAAGAAATTCTGCACATGATCTGTCTCACGCTGCAATGAATCGCAACAAGGTTTGAAATTTGACCAACATGAACGAGTTGTACCCAGACGTGATATAGATGGCGGCTTAATTTTCTTACTCAAATGATCACGTGCTGCCAATACAGGATTATCATTATGTAATTGTTCATATATACGTGCTAACATATCTTCATAAGGAATATCTTCAGTATCAATATTATCACTAGTTTCAATACGTTTTGATGTAGAATCAATTATAATTGTATTGGCATCGATATCTGGAGTATCCTCTAATAGTTTTTTCTTCTTCTTTTTCTTGGTGTAATCCATAACAGTTTCTAAATCATCTGAAATGGCCATAGCCATTGCCTCAGCTGTTTGCGCAACAGCCTCGGCAACCTGTGCCATCGCACGTGCCTCTAAAGCAACAGTCTGAGCCTCAGCCATAGTTACCAGTGCATTAGAAAATGCAATCGATGCTTGGGATACATTTACCAATTGATTAGGAGTGATTGGTTGGCTATCATCAATAACAATCTGCGTCTTCTTTTTCTTCTTCTTCTTACTGAAATCTAGGTCAAGATCTAAATCATCAATAATAACTGGTTTAGACATAATTATCTATCAAAAGCCTAATAAAAAATATTGTTTTAGCTTTATACTGTTAAGAGTATTGTTTTTAGACTCCATGTGTGAATCTTACGCGCATTTCATAACTTGAGCGACGTCCAGAGGTAGCCTCTTGTATTTGTAGTTCACGACCATTAAGTACACTGAAAACACTGAAGTCTTCTAGTAGTTGTGAATAGGGTGTAGTCATACAGATTTCAATGAAGGCATAATTGCACTTCTTTCCTGTTTCATGATTAAAGGGGATATATACATCGCGTACATAGCCGTAGCGCGATAAGATCTCCCGTAGTTGAAATCCTGTTGTGCGTGCCGCCAAATTGCGGACTAGAAGTGATTTAAACTTCATATCAGAATCAAATTGCCTGATATAGGCAAATGGTGTATATAAACACCGAATATTTCTCGGAATAGTAAGCCATTCCTCTAAATCATCACGCTTATGTAGTTGATTGACCCAATAGGTTAAATCAACAGCATAATTAAATTTCTTAAGTACACGAATAAGTTTACCATTATATTCTGCATATGGTACATCATCAATCATAATTGGTTCTGGATGAATACTATATGTAGTTTTCTTCACAACCGACGTTGCTTCCTTCCTGATATCATCAGACCGCATGTATATCTTCTTTGTTGCCTCACTAAAGGCCAACCGCTGATCCATCGACAAACAAGTATCAACCATAGTTGCCATTTTAGCTTATTAAGCTCTTTAAATTTAGTTGCTTCACTTTTATCAAATGGGTGAAATTTCAATTTTTTTAATATAAAAATTATTATGTAGTTCGAATACGTTAATAATATGCGTCGAACGAATCCTTCGGCCTAATTGCTGCTGGTATATGTGCTGTTGGACCTTCGACCTGTTTTCCGAAAAGTTTCATTACATAGCGGAAATATTGCATAATATCTAGATAACTATCATATGCCTCCTGCGCAGTAAAACGTTTTAGAGGATTTAAATTCATCATTTGCTTCACTAAGTCGTAGAATAATTCAATTAGAATCACAGGAATAAAAGGTACATCAATATTATTCTCAACTAATACAATTTCATTATATTGCATTTTTTTACGGAAGAAATTATAACATAGTGCAGCTAAAACTTCACCGAGGCAATATACATCATGAGCCTTTAATAGTTTCGATTGCATACTTTTAGACATGGATGATGTTTTCGAATTATCAAGTGCCTTAATTGTATTATAAATATATGTGTAATACTCGTGAACAGATTTAAATGTAGTAAATGGGTAAAATACGTTATCAATTTGCCGTCCACTGTAAATTTCAGGAGGAATATGTTTCATTTCACTTAAATGAACGTGAGTGCGCATTGTATATGTACGAGATAGGCCGGATTCATGTAAGGTAGGCCAATTATAGACGAAGTAACCATCGAGTGGCCAGTTCGGGGTCTTCTTCTCAATTATGAAGGGGAATGCATCGTTCTTCGGAATAGGATTAGTAGCTTTTGTGAAAAAACCGAAGTCTATGAATTTACATTTAGCATCACATACAATATTCAATGACTTAATATCTATATGAACATAATCCCGTTCATGGAAGTGCAGGAGACCCTTTAAGGCATTTTCGAACTTCTCGAAGATTCGATAAATGGTCATTAAGGATTGGACTTCAGTCGCAGCCTTATCGAATATTGTTTGTAAATCTGGACCACCATAAGGGC
>Ga0247722_10001179_pt1 | contig 14704 bp, 20 predicted proteins | sample MSEWelMarce3H_FC_FD_189094 | JGI IMG/M metagenome (GOLD analysis project Ga0247722, IMG submission 189094) | Subsurface sediment microbial communities from gas well in West Virginia, United States - MSEEL Well Study Marcellus 3H_FC | ecosystem: Environmental > Terrestrial > Deep subsurface >... | reverse complement strand
TACTATAAAGATAATAAAGACCTTATTTACACAATTTCTTCATTTGATGGTAATAATGTGGAAATTTCATGGGGTAACATGGGGAGATTACAATACTCTTTAGATGGTGTCTTAAATAATATAAAAGATAGAACTTGGATTATAACAATGGAAAAGAAAATACTATACTATATAGTTCAACAAGAAGTTTGGGGAATCAATAATACTCATTGGAGCAAAGGTTCCGTTTTATATGTTTCAAACACAGAATCTTTACCTTATTTTAAAAAATTAGGTATATTAGATAATAAAGAATGGTTTGAACCTGTATATGAAGAAGATAAAATTGAAATAGGTGGGTATGAAGTTAAATTTTTAAACAAAGATTCTTGTTCAATTAATGGTGTTGAATATTATAAAATAACTATTATTAACTTAATTGATCTTATTAAAAAAGGTCAAGTTAAGAGTTTAAATGTTGGCTGTTCAGGACAATATACAGTAGATTTACCATTATTAGAAAAAATATTAGCTAAATTCTAATGCAAAAAGTATTTAATAGCTTAAAAGAAATTGAGAAGGTAGTAGCAGAGTTACTACCTCCTCGCTTAAATAAGTATATTGGATCTTTTAATTTGATATTTTTACTCTCTTCAACTGTATGGAATCTAGAAGAAGAATGGTCAAATACTTTTGTAGGTGAGAGAGGAATAACTTATCAAGTATGCAAAGCTTCTATTGAGGAAGAGATAGAGTATTTACAATCTATCTTAGATCCTTATGGTGAGTACTCTGATGATCCTGCATACTGGAAAGATATACAATATATTAAGAGTAGAATTAAAATGTTAGAAGATAAACTATGACAAGTTATGAATTTAATGAGAAGTATAAAGACTTCTTAGAAGAAGGACATTATGGGTTAGATATAGATGATCCTGAGTTTATAGAATGGTTAGATGAGAAGTTTCAATCATTTATAACTGTGGATGGGTTTAGCTACTCTCAAATTAAGGAGAAATTTGGATATGGTAGATTCTATTGTGAAGGGTTACCTAGAGAAGCAATAGATGAGGTAGAAGATAAAATAACAGAATTATGTAGAAGATGATAAATAAAAAAATATGGGTATGGGATCTGGAAACTCTTAACATATTTACTGCAACCTTTATAGATAGAGATAGTGATGAAGAAAGAGTATTTGTTATCTCTGAAAATAGAGATGATAGAGACTCTTTCTTTACTTTCTTAAATACTGAGGTTGCCGGTCTAGTAGGTTATAACAGTATTCACTTTGATGCTCAAGTATTAGAATATATGTACAGAAATAAGAACTGTACAGCAGGAGATATTAGAAGATATGCTACTCTAATTACATCTGGAGATAATAGAAGACCTGATGTTCCTGAATGGAAATTTAAACATAAACATCTAGACTTATTTAGAGCTCTATCTCTCTCTACTAAAGCTAAGAGAGTAGGTTTAAAGTGGTGTGAGTTTATGCTTGACTTTGAGAATATTGAAGATATGCCATCACAAGGAGAAGGAGATAATTGGGAAGAGATGGTATTATCTTACAATAAGAATGATGTATTAGCTACTAAGGAGCTCTATAGAAGATTTAAACATGAGATAGAGTTAAGAAAAGTTATTACTGCTAGAGATGGTGTTGATGTAATGAATAGTACTGAGCCAGATATGTCTAAGAAACTATTTGGTAAGTATCTATCCAGAGCAATGAGGATACCTTTGAATGATTTGAATAGTATGCAGACTATTAGAGATGTAGTAGAAGTTAAAGATATTATCTTTCCTTATATTAACTTTAATAACGCTGTCTTTCAAGATGTACTAACTCACTTTAAAAATCTCTCTCTTGAGAGTGAAGATACATTTGAGAAGGTAGTAAACTATAGAGGTATACCTATTGTATATGCATTAGGTGGTATTCATGCTGCTCCTAAGAATAAGGTGTACACTAGTGATGAGATGTATATTATTAAGAGTCTAGATGTAGTAAGTTTTTATCCTAATTTGATGATTAGGAACTCCTTATGTCCTGCTCATATACCTAAGGATATATTTCTACCTTTGTATGAGGGTTTCTTTAATGAGAGGAGAAGTATACCTAAGAGTGATCCTAGGAATTATATACTTAAGATTCTACTTAATGCTACTTATGGTTTAACTAATGATCAATATTCCTTTCTTAGAGATAGAGCAGTAACCTTATCTATATGTATTAATGGTCAGTTACTTCTTACTATGCTCTTAGAGATGCTTGCAGAAAAGATTCACTTAGAACTTATCATGATGAATACAGATGGTTTTGAGATTAGAATTCCAAGAAAGTATGAGGAAATATATAACTCTGTTTGTAAAGAGTGGGAATCCTTAACTAATTTAGAGTTGGAGTTTGAGAACTATCAGAAGATGATTATCTCTGACGTTAATAATTACATAGCTATCTATACTAATGGTAAAACAAAAACTAAAGGTAAGTATGAGTACAAAGATATTCCACTACATAAGAATAAGTCTCATGCTATTATTCCTTATTCTGTTTTTAATTATTGGGTTCATGGTATACCTGTGGAAAAAACTATTAGAGAGCATGAGAACATTTTTGACTTCTGTGCAGGAGTAAGGGCTAAGTATTCTGTAGAAAGAGGTCAGAGTTCCTATGAGTTACATAAAGTTAATTACACAGATTTAGAAATAAAAAAGCTAAGTAAGACTGTAAGATACTATATTTGTAATAAGAATCATGATGGTTATCTCATGAAGAGATATTCTGGTGGAGTTATAGAGCAAGTAGAAGCTCCAGCTAGGAATGGTAAAATGTTTAAAGCATGGACTGTTAAATACTTTAATAAAGCATTTAGAAGTAAAAGTTTTAAAGATTATAACATAGATTACTCTTATTATGAGATGGGTGCTAGAGAGTGGATAAATGCTTTTAATGAGAAGCAAATAAATTTATTTTAAGATTATGATTTATAAAGCAATAAATACAAACTCAGTATTCTACTCTAACTCTGATGGTAAATCAGGTAAAGTAGAAGGAATTATTGGAGTAGGTATATTTGAGGAAGAATCTTCTAATACCTTTAAATTGTTATGTACAATTGATAAGAATATGGGAAGTAATGAAGATCTATTTCAAGAAGCAGATAGAATTGCTGAGTTGTTGAATAGAAATGAGTTATTTATTACTCAGAAAGAAGCAGCATTAAAGGAAATTAGGCAGCTTCCTATTTAGAGCACTTCTAAATAATACAATATGTGAGAAAGAGTAATAAATTCAATATTAAGCTTTTAGCTAAAAGTAAGTATAAACACTTACATGAGTTAAAGCAAAGTCTTTTTAGAAGTGCTAAGAAAAGAGCATTGAAGAAAGGACTAGAATTCAACATTGAACTTAAAGATATAAGAATACCTGAGAAGTGTCCTATTCTTAAAGTTCCCTTAGTATGTAGTACTAGATACTCCCCATCCATTGATAGGATATATCCTGATAAGGGATATGTTAAGGGTAACATAGCTGTTATTAGCACCTTAGCTAATAGCATGAAAGCTAATGCTACTCCAAAAGAATTATTAATTTTTGCTAAAAACATTAAAAAATACATGGATTTATATCAAGAAATAGAAGTTGAGGAATTACCACAACTTCCAAGTTTAGATGAGATAAATGAGATTATGAATGGTAACTAAAGATCAAAAACAAGCTGAGATTGTAAAGACTTGGGAAGATAATAATAGAATAGGTCTTCTTACTGCAGTAGGTTCTTTTGGAAAGACAATTACTGCTATTAAGTGTTGTAAAACACTACCAGAAGGTACTATTATACATGTTGTTGTACCTAGACAAATTTTGCAAGAGCAGTGGGTTAAGATCTTGAAAGAGTGGGGAGTACAAGCAGAAGTATTTGTTGTTAATAGTTACATTAAGACATCTATGCAATGTGAGTTCCTAATACAGGATGAGATACATATGTATAGTAATGATGAGGCTGTAGTCTTCAATCAAGCTGTCTTAAATAGTACTTGGAATTATTTTCTAGGTTTATCTGCAACTGTATCAGAAGTACATATAGAAACTCTATCTAAAAGAGGTATTACAGAAATTTGTACTATCTCTATGAAGGAAGCATTAAGTAACCAGTGGGTAGCACCAGTCATAGAATATAATAAGATGTTGGACTTTACAGAAGTAGAAGCTAAGCAGTATGCTGATGCTAATAAAATGTATGAGTTTTATTTTAAGACATTTTATAATAGATTTGATGATGTAATGGCTTGCTTAAGTCCTGCAGGTAGAGATGCTTATTTGTATAGAAGAAATCAAGGATTACATCCTACTAGTCCTGCATTTCTAGATGCAGGTAAAGCAGCTATGCATGCTGTACAGTTTAACAGATGGCTTAGGAAGAGAAAAGATATTATATACAATGCTTATAACAAGTATCAAGAAATACTTACTATTATTGCTGAACATCCTGATGATAGGTGTATTATTTTTAGCGAGAGTACTTCTTTTTGTGATGTTCTTCACACTATGTTACCCAATAGTGTACTTTATCACTCCAAGATTACTACCAAGAAAAAGAAAGATAATCTAGCAGCATTTCTAAATAAGGATTTTCAATACCTTATTGGTGCAAAATCAGTTGATCAGGGATTTGATGATAGTAGTGTAACACTTGGTATTATAGCAAGTAGTACTTCAAGCAGTACCCAGCATAGACAACGTCTATATAGGGTAACAAGGTATGAGAAAGATAAACTCTCATACTTATACAATCTAGTAATAAGAGGCTCTCAAGAGGAAAGTTGGTTAAAAAGTAAACAGAAGGAAACAAGAGCTGCAATAGTTATATAGAGTCTTTTATAGATAGAGGGGAAAGAGTTTTATTAAAAACATAAATAAAAGACATGCTAGATTTAGATAAATGGGTTGATATTCTTGTTAGATATGATGTATCTGGAGAAGAATTGATGTATCTCTTGTTGATTTATAATAGGAGATTTGATTTGGTGTATAAGTATAGTAACTTTACACCAAAGGAGAATGAGGTAAGACCTACCTCATCTACTGAGAATTTAATTGGTCAAAAAGTAACCTTAACTTCTAAGTATGGGGTTAAGGAGAATGTGCTTGTTAATGGTAAGAGAGCTAAGAGAGCCATTAACTCTGAGATGGTTATATCTCTTGCAGAGAGAGGTCTTATTGAGCAAGTAATTCCTAGTACTAAGAGTACATTCCAATTGGATTACTTTGAGGTTACTGAGAGTCTTGCTAAAGAACTTTTCTTTGAGGTAGATAAACATATTGATGAGTTATATGAGGCTTATCCAGCTTTTATTACTATTGATGGTAAACAAGCATTTCTTACTGCTGCAGATAGAAATCTAATGTCTATCTTATATGCTAAGAATATTAAGAGGGATATTAATCTTCATAATGAAGTTATTGCCAAACTTAAAGCTAATTATAGCAACATTAATATGAAGATAGAGAACTTCATCAAAGCTAAGCTGTGGGAAAAGTTAGAAATGACTGAGTTAAAATCAAATTTATCAGAAACTTTATAATGAGTATTTTTGAAAGAGTTTATGCAGATATTGAGAAAAATAAACTTCTAAGAGAAAATGGTCTTTATACATGTATTCCTTGGGTAGATTTGCCAAAGTTTAGTACAGTTATTCCTGGAATAGAGAAAGAAAGATACACTATAGTAACAGCTTCTAGTAAAGTTGGTAAAACTCAAATAGCTGATTTTATGTATATGTATCAACCTTATAAGTTTATTTCGCAAAATGAGAGTAATATTAAAATTAAGATATTGTACTTTAGTTTAGAAATATCTAAAAGTGCAAAACTCTTAAGTATTATTTCTAATAGATTATTTACAGATTATGGTATAGTTATAGACTCTCAAAATCTTGAAAGTAAATTTCAAAGCTATATTCTAACAGATGAAGTGTTAGGTAAAGTTAAAGAGATTAAAGAAAAGATAGAAGTGTTTGAAGATACTGTTACTATTATTGATACTATTAGGAATCCCTTTGGGATATATAAATATTGCAGAGATTGGTTTGAGAAGAATGGTACTATTCATTATAAAACTATAATGATTGGAAATGAGGAACATAAGATTATGGATTTTTATGAACCTACTGATCCTGATCTTTATACAATTATTATTATAGATAACTATAATCTTCTTACTCCAGAAAAAGGAGGAACATTGAAGGATGCTATGGAAAAGTTTAGTTCTGATTATGCACTTACTCTTAGAGATAAATTTAAAGCACATATAGTAGCAATACAGCAACAAGCTGCTGCTAAAGAAAACTTAGAATTTACTAAAGGAGGTGGTTTAATAGAACAAAAACTTAGACCATCACCAGATGGTTTAGGAGATAGCAAACTTACTGGTAGAGATGTTAACTATTTAATTGGTCTCTTTGCTCCATATAGACATGAGATTAAAAGCTGGTCTGGTTATGATTTAACAAAACTAAAAGATAATCATAGAGAACTCTCTATTTCTTTGAATAGACAAGGATCAGGTTTTAAGAATGTCAATTTGTTTTTCAATGGTGCTGTTAATCATTTTTATGAGTTGCCTCCTATAACAGTCTGCAATTGAGTTTCTATTTAAATCGTATAAATCAGTAAAAATGATTATATGAATTTAAATATTACTGTTATTTATAAAATAACAAATACTGTAAATAATAAAATTTACATAGGAAGTGCTTTTAATTATAGAAAAAGAGTAACACTTCATAAACATTTGTTAAGAAATAACAAACATCGGAATAAACATATTCAAGCATCTTGGAATAAACATAAAGAAGAAAGTTTTATTTTTGAGATAATTGAAGAGTGTAGCAAAGAAATATTAATTGAGAGAGAACAATATTATTTAGACTCTTTGAATCCTCAATATAACATTAGAAAAATAGCTGAGAATAATAGTGGTTTAAAAGTGTCAGAGGAAACAAAGAAGAAAATTAGTATGTCACATATTACTTCTCCTAGAAAAACAAGAACTACAGAAGAATTAATTGCTTGTGGTTTTATAAAATCTGGTAGACGTAAATCTCAAGAAACTAAGGATAAAATATCTAAAGCTAATAAAGGAAATAAACCTTCTGAATTTACTATGCAAAGATTAGCAGAAGTAAAGAGTAAAAAAGTTTATCAATATGATTTAGAAGGTAACTTTATTAAAGAATGGGAAAGTACCAGAGAAGCAGCTAGATTTTTTAACATAGATTCAACTAATATTTCCAGATGTTGTAAGAATGTGAATAACAGACAAACATGTAAAAATTTTAAATGGTATTATGAAAAACAATAATGCAAGTAATTTATAACAGCTTATGAGAGAAATAGAAAAAATAATAGAAGAACTTGGTAAGCATGATTTTTGGGAACATGCATTAATTCTTGATTTGCTTAAACGAGCTTATAATGCAGGTTTACAAGATGCTGCTGATAATGCTAAAATTATGACTAGTAGCCTATTTCAATATTCTATAGTAGATAGAGAGAGTATTTTAAAATTAAAGTTAATAGATGGAACTTCCAAAAAGTAAAACAAAAGCTACCTTAACAGATCCTGGTAAGCTTATTATCTACAGCAAGCCTAAGACAGGTAAAACTAGTCTACTAGCAGAGTTAGAGAATAATCTTATTATAGATCTAGAGAATGGTACTCAATATTATGATGCACTAAAAGTACATGTTACTACTGTGCAAGAACTTATGGATCTTATTAAGAGTATTATTGCTGCTGGTAGACCATATAAATATGTAACTATAGATACTCTAACTAAGTTGGAAGATCTAGCACTACCTTATGCATTAACTCTCTTTAAGAGTACTCCTATGGGTAAAACTTTTACAGGTACTAATGTGCTAGATTTACCTAATGGTGCAGGCTATAAGTATCTAAGAGATGCTATGACTAATCTATTGAATGCTATCTATAAGTGTTCAGATAGAGTAATTCTACTTGGTCACTTAAAGACTACTAATATAGAGAGGAATGGTAAAGAAGTATCTGCCAAGGAGTTAGATCTCACTGGCAAAATTAAGAGTATGGTTTCTGCTGATGTAGATGCAATAGGGTTGCTTTACAGAGGTGAGAATAATCAGAATATTTTGTCCTTCAAGACTACAGATGATGTTATCTGTGGTGCTAGGCCAACTCATCTTAAAGATCAGGATATTATTATCTCTGAGCTAGTAGATGGAAAATTTATTACCCATTGGGATTTAGTATACAATCAAAAATAAAAACAAAAATTTATGTTTCAAGTAATTGCAACCACCACCAGAAGATCAAAGAAAACACAGAACTGGGATCTTCGTGTTAAGAATGATAGAATTGAGTTTTCTCAAACATTTTTTGCCTTAAATAATATGCAGAATAATGAGCTTACCTTTGGTAAGAGTAATGATACTTATCTGCTATTAATCTCTCCTAATGGTCAATTCTATAAGAAGACTGCCAGAGGAGAAAATAAGAGTAAGACTTTCTCTAATCCTACTCTTTGTCAGTATCTTACATCTGTAGGAGATACCTTTAAGTTAGAGGTATTTGAGAATAATGAGAGTGGTAAATTCTATAAATTTGTAGCCATTACTCCTCAAGAAGAGGAAGTAGAGGAAGAAGTAGAAGTACTAGAGCCTCATACAGAAGGTCCTATTGCAGAAAATGCTTATCCAGCTAACTTTTAATAAAATAAATAAAAAATATGTTTAATACTAATAGTGTAAAAGCCCCTGCTGCTTCAGTAAAACCAGGTATCAATGTTAATGTACCTGTAGAAGCTATTTTTGAACCTCTTAGAAAAGATGGTTCTGGTGATCCTGTCCTGTCTCTTAGAATTGTTGATAGCAATATCAAGAAAATTATGTGGGAACCTAAACAAGCTGGTAACCCAATGGGTAGAGCTTGTCCATTTAACTTTGAGTTTAATGGTGTTAAAGGTCAGAAAGGTGTAGAGATGACTGATGAAGTTTCTAATGCACTTGAGATGATGGGCTTTATTAGAGATACTAAGACAGTATTGACTGCTGTTATTGGTGATGTAGTAGTAGAGGGTAAAAACTACAATGAGTTCTGCAAGAACTTTGTAGCTGCAGTAGGTAGTGAGAGAACTGCTGATGTTAAGCTTGTCTATGGCAAATCTGGATATCTGGAATTTGCAAAGAGTGGTTACATTGCTGCTCCTAATAGTGATAAGTTGACTGTTACTCCTAGTGATGTAGTAGTTAAGCCTGAAGTAAGTACTGACTTTACTAGTGCTCCTACTGGAGCAGACGACTTGCTCTTTTAATAAATGTATGTCTCTAATTTAAGTAGGGACTATGTTTATAAAACCTTTTCACAGGAAAGTATATTTGAAGCTTATGGCGTTCCAGTAGTTAAAGGTAACTTTATAAGTCCTTTGAGGAGAGATAAGTCTCCAACATGTGCATTTCAATATTATGGTAACATACTACGTTATTATGATAACAGACCAGGAGAGTTTTGTGGAGACGCAATATCTTTTGTTATGTATCTAAAGAAACTTAGTTACCAAGAAGCACTATTGGATATTTATAATACTTTAAAGAGCACTACTTCTTATCATTTATTAAATAACAAAAATAATAAAACACAGATTGCAAGATTGAGCTTTGTGGATAAGAAGAAAGGTGCAGAAATAAGAGTTAACTTTAAAGAGTTCTCTAATAAGGAATTAGAATACTGGCAACAATATGGTATAGGCTTAGAGGTTTTACAGAAATTCAATATACACTCATGCAAGCATTTATATGTAAAAAACAATGAAGGAAACTTTGTCAATTGCATTAGAGGTGAGGAAATGTGTTTCTTATACATATTCTCAGACACATCTGTTAAAGCTTACTTTCCTGAGAGAAAAGAGTATAGATTTATAAGTAATAGCAGAAGTATACAAGGTATAGAATATATTAATGATCCTAAACTACTAGTAATAACTAAGAGTTATAAGGATGTAGTATGTTTATCATTATTTGGTATACAAGCTGTAGCTATGCAGGGGGAGAGTGTTCTCCCCCCAGCATGGCTTGTAAATAAGTATAATTGTTTGTATCTTGCAGACAATGATAATGCTGGTAAAAGAGCTGCTATACTTATAAGAAAGAAATTCAATATTCCGGTATTATTATTCCCTAAAGAATACAGAGAAATGGGGATTAAAGATTTCTCTGATGCCTATAAGATCTTGGGGCATGAGTACTTACAAGATCTATTAAATTCAATTTTGTAAATAAATAAAATTATGCGTAAGGTAACTGTTGTAACAACAAACAATTCACAGGTTAATCAATTTGAAGTAGAAGCTGGTGTATCTACTTTCTCTCAACTAGTAGCTGCTCTTCCTGCAGTAGATTTCAGTAACAAGACTGTTACTGTTGGTAAGGCTTTGTACTCTCTGGAGCATCCAGATGCTATCCTTCCAGAAGGTAGCCTTAAAGTATTTATCTCTCCTAAGGATATGAAAGCTGCAATGGCTGAGTATCATGAAGTTAGAGCTGCTCTTAAGCAGTACAGACTTGATGCTGTAAACAATGATGATGAGGAAATCATTGAAATTATTGGTAATTATACTCATGATTCTCTAGCTCAAATGAAGGCAAAACTTGAGGATGTTTTGCAGACATTACAAAGGAGAACAACAGGACAATTTGATAGTTCTGTTCTTGAGGCAAGACTATTTGAGGTTGAGTATGCACTAGGTATTAGAAATACTTCTAATGCTACACAATTCAATGAGAGAGTTTTAGCCGAGGCTAAATATGCGACTAAAAAGTAATAAGTTTAAAGAGATTAAGGGGTTTCTTAGGAGACCCCGATCTCTTAAACCTATTTTTAGCTTAGATGTTGATGTTGATGAGTATACCAAACAATATAATAAGTGGAAGATTTATGAGTATTATTCATTAAGTTTTACAAATCTTAATGATAAAATTAATGGTAGAGGTACTAATTTTTTTACAAACTTAAGTAACTTTAATAAAAACTCTCTAGATCACACTCAACTTAGTCTTATACAGAAATATAGAAAGCTTAAAGCTTCTGAGTTATATGATGAGAGTGTTTGTAAAATAGGATTAGTTACTGTTTCTGGTAATTATTATCTAGGATTTCATTTTCCAAAGATAATGTTACAAGAAGTTAATACTGGTAGAAATCCTATTGAGCTTAGAGATATATATTTTTATGTAGATACCTCTTATTTAAGAGGTTTTAGAACTACTGTAGATATTAATAATCCTAAATTTATACATCCTCATGTAAGTGGTGATTTTAATACTTTTTGTATGGGATCTTCTCCACTATCAATGTCTCTTAATACTTTGCATTATGATCATGATACATTTGATGAGAATGATGCTGACATATTCTGGGTAAATTTCTATAGAACTGTTTCTCAAAAGACAGAACATGGTGATCATTATTATGCTTTAGATAATTTAAATAAAGGTAAAAGTTTATCACAAGTAGAGTTTGAGTATATTATCTTTAATAATGAAGAACTCTTAAATAATATTCATAAGTATATCTCTATCTCTGTACTTAAGACTGAGATTAAAATGACTATTAATAAGTCTGAGCTTAAGAAAGATTATTTTGAGTTGTTTTCTGAGGATACTACTGTAAAAGAAGATCGTTTAGAAAATCTCTCAATTCCTGTAATATTTGATAACAAACACATTAAATATAAAAAGCATACTATAATATATAAAAACCCAAGAGTTCTTTACGTTAATATTGATGATTGGTTAGAATATTTTATGAATAATTATGCTAAAGAAGAATTAATAAATAAAGTTTACGATGATTATAAAAAAAAATCTAAAGAATCCAATAACTCTGGAGAACAAAGTGTTGGAGAAAATCAAGTATTTCAATTCCAGGTGCTCTAATATAGAGTGGAGTGGAGTAGGTGTTATGAAAGTTGAGGGAGATATCTATGATGATACTCTACAACTACATGTAATAGATTTGATACTTAAAGATGTAGGTACTTCTGGTTACACAGAGTATGATTGGGGATCAACATTAGCTGATTATTTTGAGGATAACTCAGAGAAGTGGCCTGTAATGTTTTTCAGTATTCACTCTCATCATAATATGGGTGTAAGTCCATCAGGTGTAGATGATAAACATCTATATGATAATATAAGTAACTTTCCTTTCCATCTATCTGTTATTGTTAATAACAGATTAGACTTTAATGCTAGGATTGCTACTGATATGATTATTCAAACTGTAGGTGTTAGAGGTATGGATAGTAACTATACATCTAAAGATATTACTGATGGTAAAATTATTATGGAGTTTTCTTTACCTGTAAGTATTTCTGGTGCAAATGGTAGTGAGTTTCAAGAAGAGTTTGATACAATCTTTAAAGCTAAAGAAGCTACTAAAGTTGTTAATGCCCAAACTCATTTACCTTTTTATACTCCCCACTATAAGCTCCCTCCTATTACTAAGTACTCTATTGGTACTATTAATTTTAAGTTTAGGTCTTTAAAAGAAGCTCTGGATGAGATTAGAACTCCAGAAGATGTTGAGGTATACCTAGATCAGGTAGAAAAGCTTTGTATAGATCATGTAGAGCAAGGTAGAGATATTGCTACTAAAGCTTCTCTCTTTCAATTAATTAACTTTATTGATGATGTTGATAGTAAGCATAAACATAAGGCTCTTATTGTTGATGGTTTAGGTACTATCTATTCTCTTCTAGATGATGTTAAAGATGATTTTCAAGAAGTTACCTTTGGAAATAGTAAACCTTTTAAGGATATTTCCAGAATGACTGATAAGGAGTGGCAAGAATATCTTTTAAGCAATGAGGTATAATCGTTTAGAATTTAGTAGATTCTCAGCAGCACCATTTGTAACAGAAAAACCCCTAGAAATTGTTCTAGGGGGACTTGGTGGTGTAGGTGCTTATGTAGCTTTCTTCCTTTCCAGACTTAGGCATCACTTATTTGCTTATGAGATGGATACTGTAGAAGATGTAAATCTAGATTGTCAGTTCTTTAAGTATGAAGATTTAGGTAAACCTAAATCAGAAGCAGTTGCTGATATGATTAAAGAATATTCTAATGGTATCTTAGATGATCTTGGTAAATATGAGGAAGGTTGTGAGGTAACTCCTTACTGCTTTGCTATGTTTGACAATATGGAAGCTAGAAAACTTATGTTTGAGCAATGGTGCAAGACAGAAGATAGAAAGATTTTCATAGATACCAGATTGCAAGCAGAGGAGTTTCAAATATTCTGTGTACATAAGGAAGAGCATGTACAGATGTATCTTGATTCTTTGAGAAGAGATGATGAGATACCTGATTTACCTTGTAGCTACAAGCAGACAGGGCATTATGCAGCTATGGTAGCAACTCAAGCTGTAGCATTATTCTGTAATTATCTTGCTAATCAGAAACATCTTGCTGATATAGGTGAGGAGATTAGAGAAGTACCTTTCTTTCATACTTTTAATGGACTTACATGGCAGTAACAACAGAAGAATTAAGAGCTTTAGTAAGACATTATTATACTTCTACTAAAATACCTCACATAAATAAGTGGAAAACAAAACTTTTTAATTATGAACCATTCTCTATTAAGAAGACTCAAACTACTCTATTTGATTGTTTTGCAAAATTACTTGGTAATTCAAAAAGCACTCATAATAGAAAGTACTTAAAGTCTTTCTTTCCATATTATGTATTTTATGAGAATATTTATGATCTAGATGGTAATGTGGTACTTCTTTTGTGTAGAAAGAAAGGAGGTACTGGTTATTATACAAAAACTGTTATACATGTAACTAGGGAATTTTATAATACATATTCTGAGCATGTAGATAGATTTTATGTTGGTATAGGAGGTAGATCAGAAGGTAGAGATCCAAATTATACACCTGAGTTGATTATACATGAGGAAGTTACTGATATCTATGCTCTCTTTCATAAAGTATATGAGTTTGAGAGTATTAAGGATATAAAAGGTTTTAAAGAAGAACTACTAGAAGCATTTACTAAAGAGTTGTTTAATATTAAAAAAAATAAGGAAGAACTTCCATTTTCAGTAGCCTAGTATAAATATTATGAGGAAATATTATTCCACTAAGAAGATTAAGTATAAATAAAATAATATATTAATATGTTTATACCTTTAAATGTACCTAGTTCAAAAAATAATAAACAGTGGACAGGTAAATACTTAATATGGTCTAAAAGATCTCAACAATATGTAAAAGAAACTGAACAGTATTGGAAAAGTTACAAAAATGAGTTTTTAGAACAAATAAGTAATCAACCTTTACCTATTAAAGTTTCTTTTACTTTTGTAAGAAATAGTAAACACAAATTTGATTATGTAAATCCTTTACAAACAGTATTGGATTTAATGGTTAAATATGAGTGGTTAGAGGATGATAATGCAGATGTTATTATTCCTGTTTTTGAAGTTTATAAATACGACAAAGAAAATCCTGGTGTTGAAATAAGAGTTTTGTAAGTTTAAAAAATTATATATGTATATTTACAATATGCAATATAATTTAAAATCTCACAAAAAATTTAAACAAGAAGTCAAGAATTTACACCCAAATTTAAAACTTATTGGGAAATATCAAGGAGTAAAAAATAGAATAT
>Ga0247722_10001178_pt1 | contig 14707 bp, 9 predicted proteins | sample MSEWelMarce3H_FC_FD_189094 | JGI IMG/M metagenome (GOLD analysis project Ga0247722, IMG submission 189094) | Subsurface sediment microbial communities from gas well in West Virginia, United States - MSEEL Well Study Marcellus 3H_FC | ecosystem: Environmental > Terrestrial > Deep subsurface >... | reverse complement strand
AAAGACCGGTTTGAGACAGATTTCGCGGGTTTTTGAGGCGAATAGCTGGCTATTCAACGAGAAAATGCGTGAAATATGGCCAAATCCGGCTTTTCCGTAGTAGATCAGTCTTAAGTCCGACAGGCTGTCTAGACCTTTGCCATCACTGTACGTTCCCATTTATTAACTTTTTGACACTTATTCCTTGCCCACCTGTTAAGGCCAGTGGTTGTTCTAGCTTCTTCACAAACGACTATACACAGCGCTTCATTTGAAACTTCTGACTAAGGTCAATGCTTTACCTTTTTGATAATAAATATTTATCACTGCGCCAAAAATCATTTAAAGCTAATTCGCCTCATCATCAAGTTAGCAAAACTAACTTTATACTTTACACCAACTTACATAAAAATATAAAAACATTGCAAATACACACCATACCCAAGCAAAGCATCGTTAAAGCCTTTACTCAGAATAGGCGTCTAAAAAAATGGGCACCTGCTAAGCAAGTGCCCATTCGTAATCATAAAACATGCATATTTAAAATGAATGGCTAAAGAATACCAAGGTCATCACAATAAATAGCGGCAATAATATTACGCATGACCAAGCCATATAGCCAAAGAAGCTAGGCATTTTAATCCCGCGGTCTTCAGCAACGGCTTTCACCATAAAATTAGGTGCATTACCGATATAACTTAATGCGCCCATAAAGACCGATCCTGCCGAAATAGCCAATAGAGTAGAGGCCATTGGGCCCATCATATATGCCGCATCGCCATGAGCTAGATTAAAGAACACTAGATAAGTCGGTGCATTATCCAAAAATGCCGATAGTAAACCCGTCATCCAGAAATACATATAATCAATTGGCCCACCGCTGGCATTGCTCACTGTATTCACCAATGACGCTAAATGCCCTGCCTCGCCAGCACGCAAAATCGCAATCGCTGGAGCCATAACAATAAAAATACCGGCAAATAATTTAGCTACTTCTAAAATAGGGCCCCAATTAAAATCATTACCGGCCCGCACTTGCTTAGGTGTGAACTTTAAAGAAACCAATGCCAATGCCAGTAAAATTAAATCGCGCATTAAATTTTGAATGGCCAACTCAGTGCCTGCAATATTCCAGCTAATCCCTGGCTTCCAAACCCCAGACATGACCACCGCAGCTACTACGGCAGCAATCAAAAAGAAATTGAATTTCCCATGAATTTTAATCGGCTTATCTTTAGTTTTATCAATCTCTAGCACGCCTTCTTTTTTGAAGTAATAGCTATCAATAAAATAAAACACTGTCAGCAATACCGCAGCGGCAAAAGCCACTAAAGGCAACATATGGCTAAAGGTCCAGAAAAAATCCACTCCCTTTAAAAAACCAAGAAACAAGGGAGGATCACCCAGAGGGGTTAACCCCCCACCAATATTTGCCACCAAGAAAATAAAGAACACCACCACGTGCACATTATGCTTACGGTTGTCATTAGCTTTAATCAAAGGGCGAATCAAGAGCATGGCTGCGCCAGTCGTTCCCATAATCGATGCCAATACCGTGCCTAAAGCTAAAAGACCGGTATTTAGCTTGGGTGAGCCGTGCAAGTTACCCCAGACCAATATCCCTCCCGAAATGGTGTAAAGGGCAAAAAGAATCAAGATAAAGGGTATGTATTCAGCAATCATCGCATGGGCGATCACCCCTATCGAGACAGGTAAGCCAAACACCATGGTAAAGGGCAGCAAAAGGCATGCCACCCAGAATGCGGTGATCTTACCAAAGTGTAAATGCCAAAAATGAGGCGCAAATAAGGGAAATAGCGCAATCGAGAGCAAAATACCCACAAAAGGCAGTGCCCAAGCCAAGCTTAATTCTGCCCCATTAAAATCAGCAGCCAGCGCAAAGGCTGGCAACACGCTTAAAACTGCAAAGAGGATTTTTTTCATTTTTGAATAAATTCTATTTTGTAACCATCTGGGTCTTCAACAAAAGCAATCACCGTGCTGCCATGCTTCATAGGGCCTGGCTCACGCACAACTTTGCCGCCTTTTTGCCGAACTTCTTCACAACAGGCATAAATATCATCGATTTCAATCGCAATATGCCCATAAGCGTTACCCAAAACGTATTGTGCGGTATCCCAGTTATGGGTTAGCTCCAATACTGTAGCGTTGACTTCATCGTCATAGCCTAAAAATGCCAGAGTAAAACGGCCTTCGGGGAAATCTTTGCTGCGTAATAAGCGCATACCAAGCACTTCGGTATAAAACTTGATAGAAAGCTCCAGATTGCCCACACGGAGCATGGTATGTAGCAAGCGCATGACGATTGTCCATATCATAGAAAAACTTGAGTTTACCGTGTTTCACTGCAATTGCAGCATGCAAGCTTTTACATAAATTCACGGTTGATATAAAAATACTCTTACTTTTCAATCGAGCAAAGATTGCATATTTAGCACCAATCTCCCCTAGATCCTTATAAATAAATAATGATAAAAATCAGGCACTAAGCGACGAAACACTGGGTTTCCGCTTGATTTAAGCTGTAAGGGGCTTGACACACATTTAATTATCCTTATAATGCGACCTCTCTGAAGTGTGAGCGGGTCGTTAGCTCAGTTGGTAGAGCAGCGGACTTTTAATCCGTTTGTCGCAGGTTCGAATCCCGCACGACCCACCAAACACACCGTATTTGCAGGGCTGTTAGCTCAGCTGGTAGAGCAGCGGACTCTTAATCCGTAGGTCGACAGTTCGAATCTGTCACAGCCCACCAGTTTGAATACATCAGGAATGCCCTTTATGGGTCGTTAGCTCAGTTGGTAGAGCAGCGGACTTTTAATCCGTTTGTCGCAGGTTCGAATCCCGCACGACCCACCAAGAATACTAAGAAAAGCCCAGTCTTCAGACTGGGCTCTTCTTTTATCTGCTCCATACGTCCCTCCTCTTCATAAACTAGATCCGCTCTATACTGAGATGGTTTTCCTCATGCGTGCTGTATTTAGGTTAAAATTTATTCTTACACTCCTCAAATTAGAAAAGCCCCCAACAAGACATCGCATCAGTAAGATCAGGCCACTCGAATAATGGGGCCATTGAATGCAATAAACGGCATTTTATTGCTGCTACTTACTTTAGCAATCGTGCAAATCTACCGATTAAGGCGCAAAAAGCGCTACCAAGCACTGCTTGATAGCATTCCTAATTTAAATAAGCGCAGCCGCTTTATGATTGTTAATCAAGATTTTCGTAATATTTGGAATACCCGTGATCCAAATCAGCTAATTGTCAAAGATGACTATTTTTTATCTACGGCTGATTTAGCAGCCAATTATCAGGCCGACGATATGCGGGTTATGCAAGCTGCCAAAGCGCTTCGCTTCGAACACAATTTTAAACATTTTCGAGATGGCTCCCGTTGAATGGCGCTGATTAAAATACCGGTATATATGCACGGCCAGATTATTGGCACAGTAGGAATTACCCGAGATATTAGCGAGCGTAAAACAGCAGAAGAGCATTTATCTTGACTAGCACATCACGATCCGCTCACTCCATTGGGTAATCGCACTTATTTAGCCAATATACTCCAGCATAAAATTGATACCACTCAGCCATTTTGCCTTTAGCTTATTGATTTAAACCACTGGGGGCAGGTGATCAAGCTTGAACACAAGTAGCAGCCAATCTACTCACCTTGATACCAAAATATTCAGGCTAGGGTGGTAACGAATTTGTGTTGCTGAATCAAGCAGCAATGGCCTATGTGATAAATCAAGCCTTAATGCATGATCAAAGCCATTGAAAGCATAAAAGCGCTCAGCGCCGCAAACATCCCTTTGTGTTTATGGATGATTTTGGAACCTGTTACTCTAATTTATCTCTTATTTAACAATTATATTTACCCAAATTAAAATTTGATCGCAGCTTATTATTTAAACATTTAAACGAAGTTGGATTATGCACATTTTTTTCAGCCTAGGAGCTTATCGGACTTAGGCGGTCGAAGCGAAAAATCGCATGATTAGAGACCAGATTTTGCAGCGTTTGCACTGCCAATAACGAGTTATTGGTCAAAAACACGGTGAAATATGGGCCAATCAGGTGATTTTGCAGCCGACTGATGCTAAGTCCGATAAGCTCCTAGCATTTTTAAGCTCCATCTGACTCGCTGCCGAGCTAGTACAACAAATAGGTCAGTGGGGAGCCATCAGTGAGATGAAGCCTGAGCGCATCAAGCAAATGCAACAGCCAAGCATGCATTTCGATCCCAAGGCTGGGACGATGACGATGTCACTTTGTTTATAAAAAGAGAAAATGGGCAACTAGCAGCAAATGGGGCAAAAGCCCTCACAAAACTGCGAGCAGCCCAAGATAAACAATAGTGGAAACACCCTCACTATCAATATGCAATGCCATCAGCCCCGTGCTGCCACGATCCACGGCGTTATTCAATTTAGCCCCGCTAGAGATCTATCAGTACGAGCACCTAATACTGGCTAAAAGTAAAACCATGGTGCTAAGGGGAGCTAGCTGCGCTTAGGAGAATGCAAATAGGAAGATGGTTACCTCCCCACCTATTTAAGCTGAGGGGCACAGCATGCCATGCCGTACCCTGACTAAGCCTGAATAAACCCGCGAATATAGCCGAGTAATTCTTCTTCTTGGTAAGGCTTGCCAAGGAAGGTATTTACTCCTAGCTCGAAAGCATAGTTTTTATGCTTATCCGCCGTGCGTGAGGTAATCATAATGATAGGGATATGGCGTGTACCCTCATTGGCACGCACATTCCGGGTAAATTCAAAGCCATCCATACGCGGCATTTCGATATCCACCAACATTACATCAGGTTTAATATCAGATAGTTGCTGCAAGGCATCCAAACCATCTTTGGCCGTCAGAACTTGGAAGCCTTCACGCGCCAATAAGCGCCCAGTGATTTTACGTACGGTCAGTGAATCATCCACAATCATCACTACCGGCGTGGTTTTCAGTGCTTCTGGGCTGATATGAATCGCAGTACTGCGCGTTTCCCCACGAGCTAACAGCGAAAGTGGATTCATAATCATCACCACGTCACCGTTACCCAATACTGTTGCGCCCGTTACGCCTGGAATCCGCGCTAATTGCGGCCCAATCGCTTTCACCACCACCTCTTGATTACGCAGCAGCTCGTCAACATGCAAGGCCATACGGCTGCTACCGCTACGTAGCAAAATGACGGTGTTATAGCGTTTTTGCTCTGGTACAGACTGCGTGTCGCCTAAAAGCCTTGGGAAATAGGCAAAGGGATAGCGAGAATCCATCCACTCTTGAAAGCGGTTTTCATAAATACTCTCTAGTGGCCCCAGCTTAATTTCCTGCACCTGCTCCACCATGCCAGATGGAATCGCATATTGCTGGCCATTAGCCTTCACCAAGACCACTTGCGTTACCGCCAAGGTCAAGGGCAGGTAGATTGTAAACGTAGTACCAACGCCAGTTTCGCTACTTACATCAATGTGGCCACCCAAATCCCCTAGCTTATTTTTCACCACATCCATACCAATACCACGGCCAGATAAAGTGGTTAAGCTGCTAGCTGTAGTGATGCCCGGCTCAAAAATCAGCTCAGTGACCATTTGATCACTGGCGTTGTTATTAATGAGGCCTTTTTCAAGACCTTTAGCACGCAAACGAGTTAAGTCTAGGCCCTTACCATCATCTTTTAGTAGCAAGACCAGCTCATTGCCTTCTTGGCGAACTTCTACCTGTACTTCACCAAACTCTGACTTACCTAAGGCAAGCCGCTGCTCAGTGCTTTCTAAGCCATGATCGATAGCGTTACGCAGCATATGTTCAAACGGCGACATCATTTGATCGAGTACACCACGATCGATTTCTACTCGGCCACCACGTAATTCCAAGTTGACCTTCTTCCCAACCTCTTTACCTGTCTGACGAGTCAGGCGGTATAGGCGCTCAGACAAGCTACTAAACGGCACCATACGTACCCGCATCAGGCTTTGTTGTAGCTCCTTGGTCATCCGCGCTTGTTGAGATAGCGCCGAACTAGAATCGTCATGGTTTTTCAACAAGTTTTGCTGAATAGTAGCCACGTCATGCACGCTTTCAGCGATAAAGCGGGTTATTTCTTGCAAGCGGGTAAAGCGATCGAATTCAAGTGGGTCAAAGTTTGCCTCATCCCCATCGTGCTCTTTCACCTTGGCCTGCATTTGCGATTCTGCTTGGATTTCCAGCTCACGCAGCTGGCTGCGCAAACGATTTACGTTTTCTGTTAAATCGAGCAGGGATGATTTCATCGTCAGCATTTCGGCTTCAATACGCGATCGCGCGATCGATACCTCACCAGCCTGATTTACCAGCTGATCCATCAGCTCTGATTTCACTCGGATTGTAGTGCTGGTATCCACCTCCACCAGCTTCGCCACAACGGGAGCAATAACCTCTTCTGGCTTCTTGCCACCTTTTAGCTCTTCGGCCAGCATTTGAATCAAATCAAAATCGGCATCAAAGGCGTCTAATAGCGACGAAGAATAATGGCTGCCTGCTGCCAGCAAGCGGCTTTCCATTTGATGGATCACCTCACCCATCCGCATCGCACCGGCCATACGCGCGCTACCTTTAAAGGTGTGTAAAACGCGGGCTAAAGCACGGGCATCTTTTTGATCTGGCTCTGGCACACGTAAGCCGCGCAATGACGCACTTATTTGCTGAATCAGCTCATCGGCTTCTTCAATAAACACCGGCAATAGCTGCTCATCGATATCGTCAAACTGCTCGCTATCTAGCTCAGCCTTACGCTGCAAGCCGTGCAAAGGATCTAAGAAATCAGGATCAATCTCCAGCAAATCGGCCAAGGCCGCATGCTGCTCAAACTCAATATCATCTTCAAAGTCATCCAATGGCCCAGTAGTGCTTGAAGAATCAACATCCAACAACCCATCTAATAATGGTGAGGCAATAGTTTTTAGCTCGTTTTCACTGATTTTTTTGGCTTGCTCTGCCGCCACTTCCAAAGATGACTCTGCTACTTGCAAGCCGTGTAAAGCCGGTTCAAGAGACGTAGCAATATCCGCTTCAGCCAAGTTAGGCTCAGCTAACAAGCCGTCTAATAATGACGATTCTAGATAAGAAGGCGCTTCAGCTTCAACGGCATGCTCAATATCTTCATTGGCCAGACTAAACTCAACAGCCAACAAATTTTCTAATAATGGCGACACTAGATGAAGAGGCGCTTCAGCCTCAACGGCATGCTCAATATCTTCATTGGCCAGACTAGGCTCGGCGGCTAACAAATTTTCTAACAATGGCGACGCTAGATGAGAAGGCGCTTCAGCCTCAACGGCATGCTCAATATCTTCATTGGCCAGACTAGGCTCGGCGGCTAACAAATTTTCTAACAATGGCGACACTAGATGAGAAGGCGCTTCAGCCTCAACGGCATGTTCAATCTCTTCATTGGCCAGACTAGGCTCGGCGGCTAACAAATTTTCTAATAATGGCGACGCTAGATGAGAAGGCGCTTCAGCCTCAACGGCATGTTCAATCTCTTCATTGGCCAGACTAGGCTCAACAGCTAACAAATTCTCTAATAATGGCGACACTAGATGAGAAGGCGCTTCAGCCTCAACGGCATGTTCAATCTCTTCATTGGCCAGACTAGGCTCAACAGCTAACAAATTCTCTAATAATGGCGACACTAGATGAAGAGGCGCTTCAGCATCGGCTTCTAGGGCGTGTTCAACTTCTTCATTGGCCAGACTAAGCTCAGCGCTATCCAACAAGGGCAATTCAAGATCATCGCTAGCCAATGTCAGCTCAGCCAGTTGGGCATCACTAGCAAGGTCTAAAGCACTCTCTAATGGGGCATCTACGAGATCGCTGTGCAACTCGTGCAAATCTAAATCAAGTGGCGCTAGCTCTACGGCTTCATCTAAAGAAATTTCGAAAGGTTGAACACGCAAGTTTTGCAGTGCAAGAATTTCTGCCTCAGCAAAGCCAGGGGCTTGCAGCGCAAAAATTGCTTCTAGCATAGAAGCAATGCGATTAACCGCTTGCACCAACACCAGCTCGTCCGCAATGACCATTTCACCAAGCTGCTGCACCACATGCTCTAGGGTATAGGCTAACTCACCTAGGCTGCGAAAACCCGCCGTAGAGGCAATACCACCCAAGGTATGAGCCGCCAATAGATAGGCAGATGGGTCACTATTTTTATTTTGCAAGGTCGCCAGATACTGCGAAGCTTCATTACAAAATAACGCAAACAGAGATGCAGACACCGTTACGGTGCCTATCATCACTTCATCGCTTTCTGCTTGATCGGCGTCTACTGATAAATGCACGTGTTCTGCTGGTGCTGCAGATGCCTCGTCTAGCTGCGCTTTTATTTTATCTACCAAGACAATTAGATCACTTGCCTCAATCAGTGCAGAACCGGTGCTAGAAAGCTGCTGCACCCAGCCAGAAAACGCCCGATGCGCTTGCTCAAGCAAATCGAGAAGTTCGGCGCTTGCCGATCGTTCAATTTGCATCAGCTTATTCATAAGCTGCTCTATCGCCCACGCCACTTGCCCTAAGTGATTCAGGCCCACCATCCGACCACTGCCTTTTAAGGTGTGGAAACTGCGTCTTACAACGGTCAGTGCTTCGCGATCATGCGGGGTGTGTTTACAGATGCGTAACTGCTCTGCAATGCTGGCCAAGACCTCTTCCGCTTCTTCTAAGAACACTTCAAGCAACTCAGCGTCTACTGCAGCATCTGATACAGGTAAAGGCTTAGATAGGTCTTGCTGTGGAGGCACAACCGTGTTAATCGTTTCTAGTTCAGGCTCTTCTTCTAACACCTCAAGTAAACTATCTGCTTGTAGATTATTCGGCAGCGCACCGGAGAGTTTATCGATCATACCCAGCAAAGACGCCGGCTCATCGCGGCTTTGTGCAATATCATCCAGATAAAAACCAAGACTGGATAACCCTTCTGCCAAGAGTTCTAACTCTTCTTGAGCAGGCAGTAATAGCTCGCTACGAACAAATTGCTCAATCCGCTTTTGACATAGCTGTAACAGCTCAACCGCCTGCTGCTTATCCAGCATTTGCAATGCGCCTTGAATTTGGCGCAGGCTAGGCTCTACTTTAACCAACTCTGTATTGTGATCAGGATTACGGAACCATTCCTCCAATACATCTTCAACCATTTGTAAATTGCTACGCATTTCATGCGCAAGCTGCGCTTGCAATAAGCGCTCTTGTGCTTGGTGAGAAACCGCATCTAAATGAGGCACTTCGCTATTTAAAAGTGGATTTAATAAGCGCTGGCTCATTGCATCCACTTGCGCAGGGAAATCATCAGCCAAGAGCGGATAAATAGCCAAGCCGTTATCGATCAACAATAAAGCTGTGGCCACTTCCAAAGCCTGCCCATCACTAGGGGCCAGTTTATTTAAGCGATGTATCGCTTGGTGCAATGCCTGCCATAAATCATCTAAACCAGGAATGCTTAAAGGGGCTGAACGCGAGGCCAAAGGCTCAAAATCTGCCAAAAAAGCGGCAAGACGCTCAAACTGACCAGAACAAATTCGGCTCCAAGCGTCTTTGCATACTGCCATATCATCCCGCAAACTACGTGCCAGCTGCTTACGCGAAACAGCCTCAGGGGAAAGCAAATCAGCATCTTTTCCTGGCAATAAGCTATCCAAAGCAAACGCTTTACGTAGACCAAGCGCCAAAGGGCTGCTTGTTTCTATAACCAACAAAGCATATAAAATATCGCGATACAGGCGCTCAGCCACCTTGGCAGAGCCGTCGCTTAGGCGACGAAGCTGTAAATTGAGCCGTAAAATCAGTGATTTAAAATCGATATCTACTGATGCGCAATGGCTATTTAATCCATCTAACAAGCCTGCAGCTGCCCACCAAAAGTGCCGAGAAACAACATTTGGTTGAGTCGCGGCAATCTCTGCCAAGCTCCTTGCCATAATGCTAGCAGCACCTATATCTTTGCTAATCCAATTTAGCAAGCCTGCCTCAAAACGCTGGCGGCGCAACCGGATAAAGCCACTCATCTCTTCAGGAGGCAGGCTTTTCAGCGGCAAACCAAGTGGCAGTTCTAATTCGGATAATTGCGGGAAAAATAATTCAGCACCGCTTTCAGTCGCTTGGCGTAATGCCGCTAGCTTCTTAAAGCTAGCCAACAGTCTAAGCGGCTGATTAGGTGCGCCAGCGGAGAGCTGCTCTAGATAATGGCTGGCTTCAGTAATTGCACACTGAATTGCCTCTAAGGCATCAGGACTAAGCTCATCTGATACAAGCGCCTGCTCAATTTCTTCACAAAAACGTGCCAAGCCCGTGAGTTCTACGATTTGCACAGCGCCATAGGCCTGATGCAGAAAAGTACGGGCATGCTTAAGCAATGCGCTATCGTTAGTCTCGCCAAATTGAGCCAGCGCTTGCGCTGCTTTTTGTAATGTTTGCTCGATTTCGCTCTTGACCCAGACCAGAGAGCCCAGATCGAATTCGGTATGCGCGCTCATTTAAAGCCTATTTTTAAGTGACACATTTAACATACAAACTATTCTTTCCACGAAAAACACAAACATAACGAAAAACTTAATAAACAAGGCCATCAATATTAAATACGTTACGCGGCTCAACTTAGCTAGTTTTAGTGTTTTTCGCGGAAAATAATATTTTAATTAACAACACTTATTAAAGCTTAAAGCCCGATGCCGAGTCTTTCAGCTCTTGCGCGAGTGCAGTCAACTGCCCCACCGCAGTTGCTGATTGCTTGGTACCTGCCGAGGTTTGCTCGGTAATCGCCAAAATGTCGCGCATTGAGATATTCACTTTACTTGCCAGTAATGTTTGATCTTCCGTTTCATGCGCAATCGATTCAATCAAGCGCGCCAAATCACGCGAAACCTGACCAATCTCAGTCAGCGCACGGCCAGCGGCATCTGATAGCTTCGCCCCTTCAACCACACCCTGTGTTGACACTTCCATCGCGGCAACCGCATCGTGGGTATCGGTTTGAATAGTTTTCACAATCGCACTAATCTGCTTAGTCGCCTCACCAGAGCGCTCCGCCAAGCGTTGCACTTCTTCCGCAACAATCGAGAAGCCTCGACCTGCTTCACCCGCTGCAGCAGCCTGAATCGCCGCGTTCAACGCCAAAACGTTGGTCTGTTCAGTAATGTCAGAAATCAATTCAACAATTTCACTAATTTCTTGAGAGCTTTCACCCAAACGTTTAATCCGTTTTGCAGTTTCTTGAATCTGCTCGCGAATCTCGCCCATCCCCTTAATCTGATTCTGTACCGCTTCAGCACCTTTTTCAGCAGCCATCAGGGAGGATTGCGCAACGTTGGCTGATTCGGCAGCATTGGAGGACACGCCTCGAATCGAGGTAACCATCTGCTCAACCGTGCTATTAGTGTCTTTAATCTCGGTGGACTGACGTTCCGCAGCGGCCAACAACTCATCCGAAATACCCTGAGCCTCTTGGGTGGCCGAGTTAACCTGGCCAGTGGCACGGTTAATCTTGGTAATCAGGGAGCGCAGTTCTTCAATGGTATAGTTAATCGAGTCGGCAATCGCACCAGTCAAATCTTCAGTAACCGAAGCGCGCACGGTCAAATCACCGTCGGCTAAGTCGGCCATTTCATTCAGCAAGCGCAAAATAGCCTCCTGATTCTTTTTGTTTTCAGCTTCTAGTACCAAACGGCGGCGAACGGCTTCTTGGTTAAATGTCCGTACCAGTAAAAATAGAGCCAGCAATGAAACCGCAATAAAACCCACCTGCAGGGCGTTAATTAAAAACCCACCTACTCTATTTTCATAGGTGTCAGCTAATTCACTGGTTTCTTTCAGTAGTTTTTCAGAATCCAAAACAATACTTTGGTTAGCTAATCGCGAGCTGACCAAAGGCTGCATATTTTTAGAAAAAGAGGTAACTACAACTTCAAAATCCTGGAAACGGTTGCGAATGTCACTTAATTTACTTGCCATTTGCGAGCTTGAAATCGCCCGAATAGGTAATTCTGGATTTTTACCATCCCCAAATGCCGTCACGATTTCATTAAATACCGATACATCTTTACCCAACAAGAACACCACTTCTGGGTTAATCAAGTCGCTACCCAAAACCGCATTAGCGTTTTTAGCCATCCGTTGCGACAGCATGGATAATTGGTGTGCGTAATCCAGCTCACGCATCGTCCCGCCATTCTCCCCAAGCATAGTGGTAAATTGCTGAATATTTTCCAGCAAGGAGGCATCTGTACTATTAATTGAGCCCACCGATTGACCCAAGCTCACCAAGGCTTTTTGTCGCTTGAGAATGGTGTCGACTGTTGGCCGAGACTTGTTCGGTGCAAACGATTGCACCCATGTTTGACGCACTGAATTAATTAATTGATCAGGACTTTTTGCCAATAAACTAAAGAAAAAATCACCTGCAGATAATTGCGTTAAATTGCTATCAAACTTGTCATAGGAGTCTTTTAGTGTGGCAAACGCATCAGGCTTACCCTGTACAGCTTGCGTAGATGCACGCGCAATACGCTGCGAAAGCATTTGCATTTCAGTGGAAACCGCACGACGCTCGGCATTAAAGGAAGAGCTTTGAAAAGCAACAAAGGCCGTAACAATAAACAAGGCCGCTGAAACTAACATCACGATCAGTAATAAAGCCATTTGCTGCCGTAGCGGCAAAGCTCCAATCAGAGGAAGGGGTTTGTTTAGCTTTGCATCGTCGGCATCAGGCAAGCTGATCCGGCCCATAATTGTTGATTTTGCAGGCTCAGAATTTTCTGGAACAGGAGCTGCTTTTTTAAGTCCGGAAAAGAGGCGTTTTACGCCATCCAGATTTAGTGCCATTTTGTGTTACTCCCGATCCCGTATATATATTTATGAATACTTCAAATGAACAATATCTTAAAAAATAACGCCCAATGGTGATCGCTACTCGCTCGAACACGCTTTAAACACACAGTTTATCACTGATAAATGGCACTTAAAGACGGGCTATATCTTTCAAAAAATGACTATATTTGACCTGTTTGCAAGAAAGCAGGCTGCGCAACTAATGCTTGAATATCTAAACTACGCCAAGTAATGCCTGAGGCATCACGATATGCGTCCCCTACCCACTCTCCCGATCTTTCTAATGCCTGATCTGGAGTTAAATCGGCCAAATGCTTTAACCCCAACATCCGATCTACCAAAATAGCCGAATGCAAGATATGGCGAGGATGTAGAAGCAATAACCGAGCTGCTGGCGTGGCAGATAAACTGCCTGCCCCAATAAATTCAGCTAAATCACTGACACTGACCAAATTACCTCGCAAATTTGCCACGCCTTTAAACCATGCATGCACTAAAGGCACTGGCGATATCGCAGGCAAAGGCATTACTTCGGCAACATCAGATAAATCAAGCAACCAATTCTCTCCGCCTATTTTCACACCCAAACGGGCATCTACTTGAGCGGTAGCGGCAACACTTCTTAAGCGAGCCATTACCCCTTCTTGATATTCACGCAGACTAATCCGTTTGGCCATTATTTTTCCGCTTAATAGGCAGGTATTTGAAAACGCAATACGTTATTTAATATATTTTTAAAAAAATACAGCACTTATTGCGTGATCAATTTAAAATTTTACAGTGCTGCAATTTTAGCAAGCAGCTCTTGAGAATCAACTGGTTTAACTACGTATTCTACTGCACCTTGCCTGCGCCCCCAGACCATATCTGTTTCTTGGTTTTTAGACGTACACATAATAATCGGAATATGTTTTGTGGCTTCATCACGGCTTATGGTGCGTGTAGCTTGGAAGCCATTCATCCCTGCCATCACTACATCCATTAAAATAAGGTCAGGCATAATTTCTTTGACCTTTGCTATGGCTTCTTCACCTGACTCGGCAGTCAACACTTGAAAACCATTTTTATTGAGCAATTCGCCCAAAAAGTGGCGTTCAGTTGGCGAATCATCGACGATCAATATTTTTCTAATACTCATTGCGGTTCTACCCATAATTAAAATCAAGTACTAAGCTCGGCTACCCATTGATTTAGAGTGCTGCTAAATACAAGGTTAATCAAGCCTGATATGTGCACTAACAGCCTGCAGTAGGCTATCTTTGGTAAAAGGCTTAGTCAAATACTCGTCAGAGCCCACCATTCGGCCCCTAGCACGATCAAATAAACCATCTTTAGAAGACAACATGATAACGGGCGTCATTTTATAACGTGGATTCTTTTTAATCAGCGAGCAAGTTTGGTAGCCATCTAGCCTTGGCATCATGACATCAACAAAAATCACATCAGGCAAGCGATCACTGATTTTGGCCAAAGCATCAAAGCCATCTTCGGCCAGAATAACCTCACACCCTGCTTGACCAAGAAATATTTCAGCACTCCTACGTATGGTATTGCTGTCATCAATCACCATGACTTTTATTCCGGCGAGCTTTGACATTGCATTCCCCTCCTGTTCTTATAATCGAAGCAGTATTGTGGATAATCTAAGCCATTTTTGCAGCGAAATATCATACACACGCCACAGTTTGAACCCTACATTGTATATACGACGAGCTGAGGCTGCACCCTAATATTAGACAATAATAAAGGATTATTAAGTAAATTAGTCAAAGATACGTGAAATAGAAAAAAGAAACCCCGGCCAAAGCTTACATAGACCGGGGTTATATACAGCTTTGGCAACGTG
>Ga0247722_10001176_pt1 | contig 14713 bp, 25 predicted proteins | sample MSEWelMarce3H_FC_FD_189094 | JGI IMG/M metagenome (GOLD analysis project Ga0247722, IMG submission 189094) | Subsurface sediment microbial communities from gas well in West Virginia, United States - MSEEL Well Study Marcellus 3H_FC | ecosystem: Environmental > Terrestrial > Deep subsurface >... | reverse complement strand
GTCTTATAGTTGCCCAAATTATCTACTTAGGTTGGTTTACAGGTAATTTATTTCACCTTATACATAATGCAGGTACTATATCTAAAGAGAGTGGTATGCTTATTATATTAGAGTTGGTAGATATAGTAATGATAGCCAATCTTATTAAGATGATTATATCAGGTTCTTATACTTCATTTATATCTAAAGATCATAATGAGACATCAGAAAAAGCTAGTTCAGGTTTATTAAAAGTTAAAATGTCTACATCTCTTGTGGGTGTTAGTTCTATACACCTTCTACAGTCTTTTATAAACGCTGATAAGTTAGATTGGGATACTATTATTAAACAAATGTGGATACATGGTATGTTCTTAGTAGGTGCATTAGCTCTTATGGTAATAGAATATTTGCATGTGAAAGCTGAAGTTTTAGAACATAAAAGTCATTAATATGAAGAAATTATTATTTTTACTAGCTGTGATGATGATCATGGTTAGTTGTGTACATCAACAAAGTAGAGAAGTTCATAAATATTCTACTGTGGATGATAATGGAGAGTTATTATTTTGGTATCTTATTTTTAGTAATAGTGGTAGTTCTTGTTGTTATTACAGTTCTTCTACACCTATAAATAATTACAGCTCTGTAAATTGGACTACTTCTACAACTCCACCTATAAATGTGAATGAAGCAGAGAACTTAGGTGTGGAAGTTACAGAGAATGTGCCTGAAGAAGTTGAAAATATGCAAGATCAAGAAGATTATGCTAACGAAGTAGATAATGAACAAGACACACAAGATACAGGTGAAAACGATGTAGATAGTAGTGAAGGTGGTTCAGATGACTTTGGAGACTCAGGGGATTCAGGTGGTGACTCTGGTGGTGGAGAATAAAAATTTATAAAATAAAAAAAAATGAAAGATCTATTAGTTTTATTACAAGCACAATTTGATAAAATGTGTGCTACGAGTAAATTATTTCGTTCTCAAGCATCAGGTCAAGAAGTGTGGGACACATATTTGTCTTCTTTTTCTAATCCTGGTATATGGAGAGATCCATCTAGTAATGAATACAATTGCAATTTGTGTAATAATTTCATACGTAGATATGGTAATATTGTGGCAGTTGATTCTAACTTAAACTTGATGTCTATATTTGATGTACAAGGAGTGGAAGAATATGACACAGCAATGTTAAATATGTCTACATTGATTAAATCTAGACCTATACAAGATGTATTTGTAGAAACTTATGATTTCCTTAATACTATGAACTATGGTAAAACATCTAAGTCTAATGAAGTATTTGCTTTAGGTTTACCTGTAAATCATAAAGTTTATACCGCTGAAGAAGTTGCAGTGTTTGGTAGAGTAGAGGAGAAAAAGTCTTATTCTTTTCATCATTTCTCTCTAGAAATTCCTAAGGCTTTTATAGACCTATCAGGTAAATCTGTGGAAGCTATACAAGGTGAATTTAGATCTAATAAAGATGTATTTTTACGTGGGTTACAAGAATTAAATTCTGATGTTTTATCTACAGTCTATGATCTTATAGAGCAAGGTTCTTTATTGGACGCAGCTACTCATGCTGATAAAGTTTTTCATTTCCATAAATTTGTTGAAAGATATGCAAATATTCCTAATGAAAAAGCTGATATTTTTGCTTGGGTAAATTCCTACAAATTAAATATTGCTAAGTTTCGTAATGAACTTATCGGTGTATTTTGTACAGAAATAGCTGAAGGTGATATCGAAAAGGCTTGTTTAAACTGGAACAAACGTGTAGATCCTGCAAATTATATGCGAGCTTCTGCACCTATTACAGCTAAACAAATTAGTGATGCTAAGAATTTTGTGGATGAGAATGGTTATGCCGAATCTTTTACTAGAAGATGTGCTAATATAGATGATATATCTGTTTCAGAAGTGAAACATGCTAACGCTGGCGACGGTAAAATTAAGACAGTTTCTGTGTTTGATAATATCCAACCTACTAAAGCTAATGTGGTTGATATTTCTAAAGCTAAGATAGAAGAAATAGGTATAGAAGATTTTATGTCTGATATTTTACCTAAATCTAAATCTGTGGAAGCTTATTTAGAACCTCGCCACGCTAACAATTCTGTTGTTATGACTACTGCTGAAAACCCTGATAGTAAACCTATATTTAAATGGTCTAATAATTACTCTTGGAGTTACAAAGGTAATTTAGCAGGTGTGTCTATGATCAAAGAGGCTGTGAAATCTCAAGGTGGTACTGTAGAAGCGTTTATGCGTGGTTCTCTTATATGGAATGAAAATGGTAATGATAATTCAGATTTAGATTTACATACTCAAGAGCCATTATGTAGTATCAATTATAGTAGTAACTTCAGAAAAGATAGAGGTAATGTATTCAGTCCTTGTGGCGGTCAATTAGACTTAGATAATACTGGGCCTCAAAATCGTGTGGGTGTGGAAAATATCTACTATTTGAATAATTCTAAGATGAGAGCAGGTGATTACATTTATGCTATTCACCAATTTTCTGATAGAAATTCTCAAGGTTACAAATTTGAACTAGAAATTAACGGTGAAGTGTTTAATTACGAACACAATGGACGTGTCTCTGGTATGAATAAGATAGTTACTGTGCACTATAAGACTGATGGTTCTTATACTCTCACTCACCATGTAAAACCTACAGGTAGAAGTAGTAAAGAAGTTGGTGGTTTAGACACTAATAATTTTCACATTGTAAATCTATTGTGTTTATCTCCTAATCATTGGGGTGAAAATTCTACAGGTAACAAGCATATATTTTTCATGTTAAAAGATTTCAAAGTAGAAGAAAAAGTACGTGGTTTCCATAACGAAAATCTTTTACCTGATCTTTTACAACATAGAAAAGTAATGGAAGTTTTGGGTTCTACTAGTCTTATAGAGCCTTCTGGCGATACTTTGGCAGGTGTGGGATTCAATGCTACTGTGAGAGATAGTCTTACTGTTAGAGTGGACAATGCAAGATTGTATAATATTAAATTTTAGATTATGTACATATTTTTATTGGTATGGGTATTTTCAGCTTTAATATCACTTTTCTTTCTTGTTTTTAACTTGGGATCTAGTAAATATTGTAATAGATTAAGTTATTTATTAGCACTACTAGGATTTCTAGTATATATTGCCTTGATTAGGTATAGATGGTCAGCAATGTTGACAAAAGATTATTGGTTAAAAAATTTTTAAATTATGTATAAAGAAGCAACACGTTTAAAAGTTAGATATGCTACTACAAAAGGTAGTATTTCTACAGAACAATTATGGGATCTTAGTGTAGATGACTTAGATGTCTTAGCTGTAAATTTACAAGAGGAGATTGAATCATCAGGTAAAAAATCCTTTTTAACTCGACGTTCTAATGCTGATAAAGTATTGAAGATCAAGTTTGATGTAGTGTTTGATATTTTATCTACTAAAGTGGAAGAAGCTGAATTGGCTAAAACTGCTAAAGATCGTAAAGAACACAATGCTAAAATTGATGCTTTAGTTGCTAAAAAGCAAGAAGAACAGTTAGAAAACTTGTCAGTGGATGAATTATTAGCTATGAAAAAGTAAACAAAAACATTTCCCTGCTAATGAATAAACAGATACTTCTATTAAAGCCCAAGGTAAATCCTCTTACATTTGCAGTAATGAAACTAAGGAGAAAACTTTAATAGGCAAAAGTGTTATACACATTCAGAGTGTAGTTGTTTAGGAGTTAGATGTGTGAGTAGACCCATGACGGTGCAAGTCCGTGGCACATTATTTACTGAGAGTACAGGGATAAATATTGAAAATAAGGGGATGGGGGAACTAACGATCCTTGCGAAACTGGAAACAGAAAGTCGTATTAAGTGTAATATACCTTATTTTCAATTAACACACAAATATTACGTCCCGCGGGAAAAGTAAAAGGTTGGGGGTCTTTTAGCTGTAGGAAAATACAGTTTGGTATAAAATCTTCTAGTGTGTTTCCTAAACAACTAAGAATAAACATGGAACTGTAACCATCGAAGTTTATTCTGAATATTACACCACCCGTCAGGTAGTGCAAAGAGTTCATGGGGGATGTAATTGTTGTTTATTGTGTTGTTCCTTTTGAGATAAGGAGTAAAGACAAGCTGATTGGTGAAACCTGAATTGGTAATATCAGACAACACAGAGGCTCTCAACCTTTAAAACTACTACAATTGGAGCTGGACACCGTAACTTGGGCTGATAAAAACCCATGCAAAATGTGCACTAACAGGGTGAAGTTGTAGTAAAATTTATAATTAAACCTTCATCAGGTAATGAGATGTAACTCTTCGCAACCGAGAGAGTTCTTTGTTGACAGTAAAAAGCGTGGTTAGAAGCCTATACCAATTTATAGGTGAGAAGAACTAATTAATTATAAAACAGATTGACCTAAAGGCATGAGGTGAAAATATGTAAGTGAAAAAGGTCTTACACAATCTGAGCAGGTGCTTCCTGTTTAAACAACTACTTATTTTATAAAATAATGATAATATGTGCAAATATATTCGGAAAACAGTTTGGTCGGCTTTACAGATGGTCGCAAGTTTGGTAAAGCATTGTTATTTTATTTAAGAATGGTATTTAACCAGAGTAGTTGTTTTTTATGTAGTCATGTGGCGAAATTGGTAAACGCTGTTTGTATAATTGAAGGACATACCAGAACTCACTGGACGACGATGGCATGGTGGGTCATCACCAAAACAAAAAGCCCTTTATACAAATGAGTATGCTGAAAAGTATTACAGGTTCAAGTCCTGTCATGATTACTATTGTTTGTGGGTATAACAGTGTTAAAACCCTCTATTTGTCAGGTGGCGGAATGGTAGACGCTAATGCTAGGCAACTAGATGTTTGGATAGAAGGATGACCTAGATGACATAAGCCGTTTAAAAGCACGGTTATAAGCTTTCCAGTGACCAACATCGTGTGGGTAAAATCCCACCCTGATTATTATTATAAATTTAAAAATTAAACATTATGAAAAAACTCAAAGAAAATTGGACAACGTTAGTATTACTACTTGTGTTTTTATACGCACTAACGGCTATATTTGTAGAAAGTTTAAGACCAAGTGTTTTTGTAATAGCTTACTACGGTTTGTATATACACTACAGAGTATCTAATAATAAGTTAACCAACGAAGTATTTGTTTTAAAAAGTAAATTAAACGTTGAAAAGAATAGAAATTCTAGCGAGGTTATAGATTTTGTAAAATGGATGCATGATAATTATAGCCAAAATGTAGAGCAAGGTTCAAGTCATATGTTACCATATCATCAAATGCGTAAAGATTTTACTAAGGAAATATATGAAATAAGAGAAATTTACGAAGAATATTTAAAAAGATGATTTTAGAATTTACTATTACTACCCTAGACATTTATTTAGCATGGAGCCTTATAGGTGTATGGATATGCTACAAAGAAAATTGGTATAATTACAAGGAGTTAAAGTATCAGGCTGAGACAGAAGCTCAAGTTAAATGTATACTTACTATAGCACTTGCTCCTTTTGTACTTTTATATCATATTATTAACAAATTATTTTTCTAATTACAATACACTACTATTATGAAAAAATTTAAAGAAATAGCAAACTACATACTATATTTTGTATGTGCTATCACAGGTATTATGGCTGTAAATAACTCAGCTTATTTTATGTTATTCATTATATGTATAGCTCTATCTTTATTAGCTATATATGTTATGAGAAAATTTATACCTCATGTAGAAGAGACTCCCTACAAATTAGGTAAAGAGTTGACTATGCAGGATTTTAATCTTGACATAATGCACTATCAAGAGTTTCTACACAAAGCATATTTTGATATAATTAAATCTCAAAATCGTATATTAAAAGTACGTGTGCAAAATATGGGTTTGAATGAAGAACCTTTACACAAGTTTAGTTGCCTAAGAACAGAAGGTGAAGACAGATATTATTACGAGGATAAAGTAATAGTGATATTTTCATTGATATCAGGTGAAGACACTTGGTCTTTAGGCGTAAGATATTCTGAATAGAAAACAACTTTTGTATGATTAAAACACTGAAAAGAACTTGCCCTATTTGTGGTAAAGATTTTGATCGAAAAATTTATGAAATAAACAAAGTAGAAAAGCGTGGAGCTACACCTATCTGCAGTTTAGCTTGTACTAGAATATTAGGTAATAAAAATAAAATTAAAAAACCCAGATCTAGTAAAGAAATTAAAAGTTCAAAAGAAAATATTCAAAAAGCAATCAAAGCAAATACTAAAGATCCTGTACAAGTCGGTTTAAATAGACTTCTTAATTATGCTCGTAGAAGATCTAAAGAATTTAATCTCACTTACAATGATTTATTTGAAATTTGGGATAAACAAGGTGGTAAGTGTGCTTATATAGGTAATCAATTGATTTTACCAAATTCTAAAGGTAGTAAAGCAGACCCCAGAGTATTAGCATCAGTAGATAGAATAAATTCTAATTTAGGTTACATAAAAAATAATGTTCAAATTGTGAGTGTTTGTATAAACTATATGAAAGCACAATTATCCCATAATGAAACTTGTGATTTTATTAAAATCATAAAAGGAAATTAATACTGTTAGGCTATTGATCCTGCAACGAGACCTGGGGGCGGCACCCAGCAGCTCCACATAGTTAGTAGTTACTTTAAACTACATGGTGGATTACGTACATTAAATCTGTGCGACCCTTCATACCCAGATGTAAACCTCAAGAGAGTTAGACACTGGGTTGATCTTATTAAAATTTAAAAGTAAATGGGGCTGAGCTAGCATTGATCGGGCAATTAGAGAAAATAGATAGGTATTGATAAAAAAGTAAATGGAAACCCATTTCAAACAACAACTGACTCTGCTTTATTAGCAGCGTAGTGAATTTGGCCAGTGAAGTATAGTAACTGGCCACTTTTTTCTTAAATTATTACATTATGATAAGTATATGGGATGTCACAGGAGTGCCTTATGAAGTAGCTCCTCGTCAAGAAGAAAATGAAATAATGCTAGATTTTGCCGACCAAGAATTACAAAGACTCAGAAGTTTGGGTAAAGTAGTTTGGTTAGTATATTACAATAAATAACTGTAGTATTGTACCTACATAATCAAAGTACAAATTTTATATATAATTAATAATTTTTTTTTATTATGGCTTTAAGCAACGCACAAAAAACAGAGATCCAAAAAAGAGCAAACGCTGGTGAATCAGGATCATCATTAGCAAAAGAATTCGGAGTATCAGCTTCTGCTATTTCAGTTATCAAAAATCATTATGTGCCTGAGGCTACAGCACCAGTTTCTAAAGAGAAAGCTACTAAAGCTGTTAAAGAAGTAAAAGGAGCAACTAAGACTTTGAAAGTTAAAGAAACTGTAGTTAAAGCAAAAGAAGAAACTAAAGCTTCTAACACAAGAGTTGTAGTTATCATGTCTTCTAAACAAGCGGCGAAAGAATATACTATTCCTGCTAATGCTAGTTTTGGTGAAATGTTGACAATTGTGGGTGAGTCTAATGTATCTGGAATTTTACAAGGTGTCTCTTCATCTGAAAGACAAAAATTACAGAAGTCTACAGACAAATTACCAGATACTAAAGGTGCGCCTTTACATATCTACCTTACACCTGTAAAAGTAAATTCAGGATTTTAATTTTAACAACCCCTCGTAGAAATATGAGGGGTTAATATTTTGTTATATGTCATATTATTATAGAGATCGTTACATGGATTTTGATCCAAACAATATTCCAACTACTAAATTTGATCATGTAAATAGTGCTAATATTTTGGCTGTAGTTCAAGATAAGAAAACTAATATAAATGACGGTGTTATACAAATATCTAATGGGGTAGCGTTTTATATGCGTTCTGGTAGAATATTAGCTTTTGGTAAAAGAAAGAGATATATTTATCATTCTTATACTCCTACTTGTTTAAGTTATTTAGAAAGTTTAATTATAGGCAGTTATAGATTTGGTGCCAGCCATACATTATCTCATTCACATAATAGTTTACAAAAAGTAGAATTAAATATATCTTCCAGACAGGAATTAAGTACATTAGTGCATCAAATTATCAGTAATGGTTCTTATACTACAAAAAGAAGAATTTTACCTGATAAAATTATTTTAAAACCTTTTTTATGCTCTTAGAATTAACAAAAGAATTAAAGAACGAAATATATACTTTATTTGGAAAAAGTAAAGTTTATTTCATTGCAAATGGTTTAATCATACATTTCCCAGAGTTTTATATAAAGAACACTAAAGGTCAAAAACATAAAATACTAGACTTGTATGTAAGAATCAGAATGGCTGATAGATACAACTTTTACTTTGAAGGTATAAGAACTACTCTTACTAGGGCTGAATTTAGAAAAGCTTATAGCCATAGTCATTTAGGTACAAATCCTTCAGTTAGAAACGAATTTCAAAGTTTTTGCCGTGGTGAAATATTTGGGGTGTTATGTAGTAATTTCATTAATAAACCTACTCATCATAATTTTATGATAATTATGCATATGTTGCATACTTACGTAGAAACTGAAAGTTCATCAGGTGGTCCCCATAGACATATGGCTAATATATACTGTGGTTCTTCCTATGTAGGTTATAAATCATCCCTTGGTTGTGTCCCTGCTAATAATTTAGTGATCACTGTACAAGAGGATCCTTTAGTGATAAAATGTGTAGATATTATAGAAGATGATCAGTTAGTAGAAAGATTAGACCCAGATGACTTCAAGGGTAATTTCTCTGAAGAATTAAAAATGAATGTATCTGAAGAATACTCAGCCGAGTGCACTATACCTGCTCAAACTCTAAAATTGTATCAACCCTTTAAATTCAAAACAAAAAATATTAGTGAATTTACTGTGTTACCTAATGTGGTATTAAATGTTGAGGATCTTAATGCAGAACCGGGAAAACTTAACCCCCGAAAAAAGAAAAGTATAATAAGAGATATAAATCTCGACTTAAATAAAAAAATCAAAGCGTACTTAAAATAAAAAAAATGCATACTGTAAAAAGAAAAGAAATTGAATTGGATGTAAATCCTGTATTACATATACCTGCATCTGTGTCTGAGCAAATTAGATATTTACATGCACAAGTAGGTAAAGTAGAGTGGTCAGGTTTTCTTATGTGTAAAATTAAAGGTAACATCAAAAATATAGATGATCTATCTGTAGAAGTAGAACACATTTACCCTTGTAATGTAGGCACAGTTGCTTCAACTGATTATGAACCAGCTGATCATCTTATGGAAGTTTGGGATAAATTCCCTGAATATAACTTTATGTTAGATAATCCTTGGGATGGTAAAGCTAAAAATGATGGTAAAAAAATATGCCAGATTCACACTCATCACGCCTTAGAAGGTGGTGCTTATTTCTCTGGTGTAGATATGGGTGACTTGCATGATAATGTATCAGCTCATGGTTTATACATTTCTCTTATAGTAGCTATGGATGGTAAATATGTGGCTAAAGGCGCAATGCTTGCTACATCTGTTACTACTTCTACTATAAAATTAAATGATTTTGAAGGTATAAATATCAAAACTAAGAATGAAGAAGAACAATTAGTTACTTTTGACTTTGATATCACTTTTGATACACCCCTTTATTTAGTTAATAAAACTAAAGAAATCATTATAGAAAGCCAGTTACGTAAAAAACCTGTTTACACTCCTAATAAGCCTTATACTCACTACAAAAAAGCACCTAAAATCAACACTACTAAAACAGATGATTCAGGTTTTGAGTCTGAGTATATACCAGGTTTTGGTAATTTTTATAAAGACCCTGATACTAATCTTATGTACAGTGAATCTGGTGAAATTATTACTAGTCAGGAGATGAGAGAAATGAGGGAATTAAGTAGTTTGTAATATGGCAGTAGAAAATTATACAGCTCGTTTTAATGACGCAGCTTGGCTAAAACCTAGAGATATTGTCTTAGGTGGCGCAGGAGGAATTAATAGTTGGGTAGCTTTATCTTTAGCTCGTATAGGACATAAATTAACTATATATGATATGGACAGATATGAAGACGTCAATATAGCTGGTCAATTCTGTACAGAGAAAGATATAAATGTTAACAAAGCAACAGCTTTAGTAAAAAATCTTTTAGCTTTTACTGGTACAAGTCATCACAGTGCTATGAAAGAATATAAAGTTAACAGTTTTGTTTCTCCGATTATGATATCAGGCTTTGATAACATGGCTGCACGTAAACTTATGTTTGAAAAGTGGAAAGCCCAAGAGGATAGAGAAATATTTATTGATGGTCGTATGACTATGGAGTCTTTCTCAGTGTTTGCTGTTACTAAAGGTAAAGAAGAAGATTACGAAAAAACATTATTTGATGATGCAGATGCTTCTATATTATCTTGTAGTGCTAAAGCCAGTACTCATAATGCTATGGGTATATCTTATATCATAACAGGTGTATTGAATAACTTCCTAGTAGCTGATCCTACAGGTTTTAGAGTTGTTCCATTTTGTACAGATATGGATATAAGCTTGTTTATGTTTGAAATAAACGAGTAATAATATTTCAGTTGGTGTAAAAGGTTTGAAAACCTTACAGGTTAACATCACGTAAAGACGTGGCTACAAGTTCGAATCTTGTACTGAAATCTAAATTTAATAGTATGAAAGAATTAAATAATTTTAAAAAGACTGAGCAATCAGTTAAACAGCAAAAACAAGAAGAGCGTAAAAAAAAGTTAATAGGTCAAATTATACCTCACAATGGACATACTATCTTTAAAATCAATGAAGAAACATTAGAAGTTTCTGAGCCTAAATACATACAAAAGGCTTGGATATTTAATGGTGAAAATAAGCCTGAAGTATTAGTGGAAGAAGGTTTCTATTATGTTTCAGCACTAAATGAAAAGAATGCTATAAAGAAATATAAGCAAGGTCGTAATGGCTCAAAGGAAATTTCAAGTAATCCAATAAACATTAATTAAATTAAAGTAAGATGAAACATTTTAAAGAAGAATTAGAAATAATTGCCAACACAATTTTAGATCAAAATGAAAGAGCAAGAGGTGATGAAAATAAGCCTAATTACACTAATAGAGAATTTATGAATATTGTCATAATTTTTCAAAATGCATTAACTGATAAAATCTGGGACAACCAAGAGTACGATAAAATGGAATTTGAAGAACGTGTTAAGATGGCAAAACATGCAAATAGTCAATTAACTAAACTTATACATACTTATACTAACTTAGATATAACTCAGCACGAAAAATTTATTTAATTATGAATTTCTATGGAGCGGTAAAAATACCCCAACCTGGAACTAATCATAAAAGTAGAAAATTAAGAAGCCTCGGTAAAATTGCTGAGGCTGAAGTAATAGAAGCTAGATGTAGAGCTAGACATGAAAAATATTTAGCTGAAGGTTGGTCATGGGTTAAAGGTAAATACAAAATGTAATTATGGAAGAAAAAATATTCAAAGTTGAAAGTTACTTCAAAGGTAAAATAATATCTGGTGAGTTTGAAGTTATAAATTCTGATTCTTTTAAATGTGATATAAGAATAGATCATAAATATGATTTTTCATTATGGTTAAAGGGCGTAGAAAATGAAGTTTTTAGTAATATTTCATTATTTAATGGGAGTGTAATTAATAAAATTGATTTTCATTTTACAGATGAAGAAAAGTGTAAAATCTACCCTATACTGAGAAAGATTGTAGATAAAGATAAACAAGAGGAAATAAAAATATTAGAAGAAAAATTAAAATCTTTAAAAGGTGAGTAAAGTATGGGCAGCAGCAGATCTACATTTAGGTCATGTAAATATGGCTAAAAGTAGAGGATTTTCTACAGTAGAAGAGCATGATGAACATATTATAAAATGTTGGAATTCTGTAGTAAGTAAAAGAGATACTGTATATTTACTAGGAGATATTACTATGGAAACTAGTTTACACTACCACAAACTATCTAGATTAAATGGTTTAATTAGAGGGGTAGGGGGTAATCATGATATGCCTAAAGATTGCACTAAGCTATTAAACTATATCTCAAGTATTTCAGGTATGATAAAATATAAAGGTTGGGTTTTAACTCACTGTCCTGTGCATCCTTCACAATTATATAGATTTAGAGGGAATATACACGGGCATGTACACTCTGATACTATAAAAGATCCTAGATATATAAATGTATCTATGGAAGCTATAAATTATACTCCAGTACTTATAACTAGTTTATTTGTGAAAAAGAGTGTGTGGTTTAAAATAAAGAAATTTTTTAGATTATGATAACATTAGTAAAAAGACAAGATAGATATGATTTGTATAACACTGATGGAGCTAAAATAGCTTCATCAGCTAAAAATCCATTTGGTAAACTATCCAAAGAAAACTGTGACTCTATATTCGGAGTTGTTGATGTTGAAAAACTTTTTTTAGAAACACCTCATACAGTAGATAATGAAGAAGATTATTGGAAAATTAGAGCGGGTTATATTACAGGCTTCAACAAAGCAATGGAACTTCAAAAGGATAAGTTGTTTACTGAAAATGATATTGCAAGAGCTTTTATACAAGGCGTTTACACTAAAGATAAGATTCATTATAATAAAGAAAAATATATACAATCTCTAAAACAATCAACAGAAATAGAGGTTGAAATAGTTATGGGTGATATTCTAGATACAAAACTTAGTGTAGGTGCAATATCTATACAGTATGCCAATTATGTAACTATTACAAGAACACCTAAGTTAGATGAGAACGGTTGTTTAATACTAAAGAAGAAAATATGATAGATACAGATATTTTAATAATTATTTTTTGGTTACTTGGCGCGTTATTAACAACCATATTTTGCATCATGGGAATGGTGAAAGCTGTTAAAAATTCAGATAAAGAGGCTTTTAGCACATCATTCGGCTTTCTCCTAGTAGGGCTAAGTCCCTTATCAATATTAGTACTTTTTGCGGGAATTTTTACAGGGATTTATTATTTATTAATAAAACTATTGCCAGACTTATTATACTACTTAATGAAAAAGAAATCATGAAAAAGAACATACATGTTTTAGAAACAAATCAACCAAGTAAGTTATGTAAGTCTATTGTAGGTTTACATTTAACAGAATCTATGGTTAGTACTAATGATGCTTTTATTAACCAAAACATCTACATCACATCTTCAGAAGAGATTAAAGAAGGTGATTGGTATTTAGTTGAATTATTTAAAATTACAGGAAAGTCCGATGGTTTACATATTGAAAAATGTACTAAACTTGATGATGTTTGGTGTAACGATTTTGGTGTGATTTATACAAGACATAAAGATAATTGCAAAAAAATCATCCTAACCACAGATCAAAAGCTAATCACAGATGGTGTTCAAGAGATTGATGATGAGTTCTTGGGGTGGTTAACAAAGAATCCAACTTGTGAGTTTGTTGAGGTTAAAAAACAATATATAACACCTTTAGGTGATATAGTTGATACTTGTTATGACAATGAGAGATTAAATTACAAAATCATCATACCACAAGAAGAGGCTAAACAAGGCTCTATAAAATATCTAGTTGAATCCTTAAAAAGATCTGATCCTGAAGCATTTGCTAAATTAGAGAAAGCCTTACTTAAAAACGAACAGGATTTAATGTGGGGTAAACAAGAGACATTAGAAGAAGCAGCTGATAATTGGGTAAGAAAACCTATTATTGGAACTAGAAGAGATAGTTTTATTGCAGGTGCTAACTACATGGCGGAAAGGATGTATAGTGAGGAAGATTTAAGAAGTGCTTATAGATGGGGAACTTTAGTTAATCAAGGAACTAAAGAACATTTTAATGAATGGTTTGAACAATTTAAAAAGAAATAGTATGGTATATTTTATAGTAGGTTTAGTTTGTTTTATAGTTGGTTTTGCAATAGCTTCATTAACAAAAGATAATATTACCATAGGATTCGGTAATAAAAATATTACTATGATTAACGGTGAAGTTGTAGACAAAAGTAAAAAGAAATAACTATGGGAGAAAATAGACTAACAACAATCCTAGGTGCAGGTATAGCCTCTCATGTTTCACACTCGTTGACTACAGTGAATGACTCTTTGATGGTAAAGAATACAGATGTAAAAACAATTCGTGAGATCATGGAAGAAGAAAAAAGTATGAAAATTACTAGAACCTATAACGATTACGTTACATTGTATAATACTCCCACAAAAAAGAGAGGTTCTAACTTTACACCGAAAAAGAAAAAACGTAAAAAGGATAATATGGAAAAAGTGCCAACCGCAGAAGAGTTCTTAATTTCTAAGAATATGCCAGGATTTGCTAAACATACAATGATTACACAATGGATGGTTGAATTTGCTAGACTTCATGTAGAAGCTGCATTGAAAGAAGCAAGTGAGAAAGTGTCTTGTAATACTTACTATGAAGAATGGGAAAATGGTGAATTAAAATTAGATAAAACTACTGAGTCTAGTTCCTATAAGTTTCCATACTTAGTAGGAGGTAAAGTTATAGTAGCTAAGAAAAGTTCAATCTTAAATAGTTATCCACTAGAAAATATTAAGTGATATGAAACATAGAATAGAATTTTCCCCTATGACCCATTTAGATAATTTTATGATTGGTTTTTCAACAACACCAGATGCAGAAGATTATTTAGGACCATGTAGAA
>Ga0247722_10001175_pt1 | contig 14745 bp, 14 predicted proteins | sample MSEWelMarce3H_FC_FD_189094 | JGI IMG/M metagenome (GOLD analysis project Ga0247722, IMG submission 189094) | Subsurface sediment microbial communities from gas well in West Virginia, United States - MSEEL Well Study Marcellus 3H_FC | ecosystem: Environmental > Terrestrial > Deep subsurface >... | reverse complement strand
GACAGTAACTCATTGGATTTTCTACAAGACTTTAAAACCTCTTTTCTTACAGAAGAAATTTATGTTTATACACCAAAGGGTGATGTAAAAATGTTGCCGGTAGGTGCTACAGCACTCGACTTTGCATTTGGTGTACACACGGCCATTGGCAGTAAATGTATTGGCGCCAAAGTAAACCACAAACTGGTGCCCATCAGTCATAAGTTAAGAAGTGGAGATCAGATTGAGATTATCACCAGCGCCAAACAAAAACCCAACAGCGAATGGTTGAATTTTGTGGTAACGAGCAAGGCGAAATCAAAAATCAAAGACACCCTCAAAGAAGAAAAAAGAGGTATTGCCGAAGAAGGCCGTTATATCTTACAGCGCAAACTAGATGGGATGAATGCTGTAATGAATCAAACCAACCTCGAAGAATTGGCAGTGTTTTATAAACTCCACAGTTCGCTTGACCTCTTGTATGAAATTGCCATCAAAAAAATTGATCTTAAGGAACTGAAAGAATTTACAGTTCATGGCGACAAACTTCTCGCGCCAAAACCTATAAAGAATGTAGAAGAAAAAACAGAAACCGACACAGGGGAAAGACAGGTCAGCAAAAAAGATAAGGACGCAGAACTTATCATTTTTGGCGAAAGCAGCGATAAGATCATGTACACATTGGCCAACTGCTGCAAGCCCATTCCAGGCGATGATGTATTTGGTTTTATCAGCACCGGAGAAGGTCTAAAAATACACCGTACTACCTGCCCTAATGCCACTAGATTAATGGCCAACTACGGGCACAGAGTAGTGAAAACCAAGTGGGCTAAAAACAAAGAGATATCTTTCTTAACGGGTCTTAAAATAATTGGATTGGATGATGTAGGGGTGATTCATAAAATTACCAACCTCATTAGTGGCGAACTCCGGGTAAATATTTCTGCCATGACCATTGAGGCGAAAGATGGTATTTTTGAGGGCAACGTAAAAGTGTTTGTACACGATAAAGAAGAGCTAGATAATTTGGTAAACGAGTTGTTAAGTTTACCTGGCATAGAACGGGTTGACAGATACGATACAGAGTAAAAAAATTGGCCCGTTTTTCGGGCCATTATTTTTACAAAATGTTGTTTTTATTTTACTCCAAGGCTTCTTTCTTTCGATCTGCTGCCATCTTATTACAGTAGTCAAAAACTGCCTGAATTTCGGCATTGGTTAATTCAGGATAAGGCAGCATGGGCGACTGTTTCCAGGTTTCAAACAATTTGGCTGCATAATCGTTGCGTTGAATAACTTCCTGAGAATTGCGCACAAAATCATAAAGCAGCTGTTGGTCCTTCCAGCGGTTGTTAACGCCTACCAGCGCGGGTGCTGCAAAATCTTTGTCTGCCATATGGCATTGCTGGCATTTTATTTTGAACAGCTGCTCCCCTATTTCCAATGGAGTACTGGCAACAGTTCCCTCCTGTGACGATTTACCTCCGCCACAGCTCATCAACAACAACATAAATAAGAGGAAGCCTAATTTGTTCATGATTATTTCAACACTTCTCTACTGATGACTAATTTTTGAATTTCACTTGTACCCTCGCCGATGGTACAAAGTTTGCTATCGCGATAGAATTTTTCTACTGGAAAATCTTTGGTATAACCGTAACCGCCAAATATTTGTACAGCATCGGTACTCACTTCTACCGCCACTTCACTAGAATAGTATTTTGCCATGGCCGCTTCTTTGGTCATGGGTAAGCCTTTCATTTTTAAATCGCAGGCTTGCTGTATCAACAATTCGGATGCTTCAATTTTAGTGGCCATGTCTGCGAGTTTAAAAGCAATTCCCTGAAAGTTGGCAATGGGCTGATCGAATTGATGGCGCTCTTTCGAATATTGCACACTGGCTTCGTATGCGCCTTTGGCGATACCTACGCTAAGCGCTGCAATAGAAATACGACCACCATCTAAAATTTTCATCGCTTGTTTAAACCCTGACCCTACTTCACCCAGGCGATTGGCGTCTGGTATGATGCAATTGTCGAAAATCATTTCTGCTGTTTCACTCGCACGCATGCCTAATTTATTTTCTTTTTTCCCTGCGCTGAAACCAGGCGTTCCTTTTTCTACAATAAATGCAGTGGAATTGTTTTTAGCCCTTGGTTCACCAGTTCTGCACACCACAACAGCCACATCACCACTTTTACCGTGTGTGATCCAGTTTTTGGTTCCGTTGATCACCCAATGGTCGCCCTCTTTGACAGCAGTGGTTTTCATGTTGCCAGCATCACTTCCTGTGTTGGCTTCCGTTAAACCCCATGCTCCAATATGCTCTGCTGTAGCCAGTTTTGGTAGATACTGCTGCTTTTGCGCTTCATTACCAAAAGTCATGATATGGCCAGTGCACAAAGAGTTGTGTGCAGCTACTGACAATCCAATAGAGCCACAAACTTTGGCAATTTCCTGTATAATGACGTTGTATTCAAAATAGCTGAGTCCGGCACCACCATATTGTTCTGGCACCAAAACACCCATCATTCCAAGTTTACCCAGTTCTTTAAAAATATGCACCGGAAATTCCTGCGATTCATCCCATTCCATTAAGTTTGGCTTGATGTGTTGTGTGGCAAAATCACGGGCACTTTGTGCCACTTGTACGGTTAATTCAGACGGAGTAAAGTTCATATGGAGCGATCGTTGAGGCCGCAAAATAATCAAAAATAAAATACTTACAGCTGTTAGTTTAACCTTCTACAATAATTTAATGTACCGTTAAGTAAGGAGCCATTTTGGTGAAGATTTGTTCATCAACAATCATGATTTTTTTAACATCTTCTATTGTTTGATAGGTACCATGTTGTGTTCGGTATTGTACAATTGCATTTGCCAGGTGATACCGAATATAAGGATGTGCTTTTAATTGATCGATGGAAGCTTCGTTGATGTTGATCGGGGTTATGCGAGTATGCAACTTGAGATAGGGAGCAATTTTTTGGAAAACAGAATCAGGCAATGCATAGGTTTCTTTCACTTGCTCAACACTGTGAAAGCCTCCCAATTTGTTTCGGAATTGAAGAATTCTGGCAGACAACTTCGCACCAATGCCTGGTAATGCCATCAAAGCACTGGTATCTGCAGTATTGATATCAACAGCAGCTATAGCTGGTTTTTCGTAGGGTTTATAAGGCTTGTAATTGCTTTTGTAATCAGGCTCAGACCTTGCGGCAATGCGCACGTAGGGCTTCAACCTAGCCGCTTCATTCGGAAACAATCCCCATATTTTTTCAATATCATCGGCAGTTCTAAATTTTCCACCTTTGTTCCTAAAATTTACAATGGTGCCAATGGTTTTGTCTCTTAATCCCAAACGTTTCCACCCTGCTTCATCAATGGTATTGGGATCAAATTCGAACAAAATACCCGATGGTTTTGATGAATAATTTTTCTTTTCATACGTAGGGTATCGATTGTTGCCATTTCCATTTTTTTCGAATGCATAGGGCTTTTTTTGTTGAAGGACTTTTGCATGAATGGCTTCAATTTTCTCATCGTATTCTTGATTGCTGGCAATTTCACCTTCCGTGTAAAAGGCAATGATAAAAGGAATACTGCACAGCAAGGAAATCAACATTAATAAAACAAGGGCTCCCCGCTTCTCTTTTCTGGTAAAATACAAAACATTGTAAAAAGATTTTGCTGACATGGCTTAAAAATACAGCCAACGCCTTTTACAAAATAGGGGGAAAATCACATCAAATTATGTGATAAGCTGCTGCCGGTCGTAAGCGAGGAATTTCCCAGAAGGCAATGTTTCAGATACTTGTTGATGGGAACCTAACTGGTGACTGATGTGTGTAAAATAAGCAAGAGGTATATTGAGTTCGTCTACTAGCTCAATGGCTTCCGACAAAGTAAAATGTGAAAGGTGTTTTTTATGTCGAAGCGCATTCAAGACTATGCTGGTAGAGCCTGCTATTTTTTCTTTCTCCGCGTCTTCAATTCTATTGGCATCTGTGATGTAGGTAAAATCTCCGAATCTAAAACCCAACACCGGCATGTGTAGGTGCCATACTTTGATAGGCTGCACAGGAATATCGCCCACCACAAATGGTTCCGTATCTATATCATGTAGTTTTATATCTGGAATGCCAGGATATTTGTGTGCTGCAAACACATAATGAAATTCATTTTTCAAAGCCCTTTGTGTAAGCTCATTGGCATAAACATCTACCGCCTTGTGGTTGAAAAAATTAAAAGCGCGCACGTCATCCATGCCGGCAATATGATCTTTGTGAGGATGGGTGTAAATAATTGCATCTATATTCTTTACTTTTTCTCTCAACATTTGGTAACGAAAATCGGGTGTGGTATCTATAACAATGGTAGTGGAACTACTTTGCACCATAATGCTACTCCGAAGCCGAGTATCTTTTTCGTCTGTTGACGTACACACTTCACAATCGCAGGCAATCATGGGTATGCCGCTGCTGGTGCCGGTTCCTAAAAAAGTTATGGTTAATGGAGGACAAATCACTTTCCAAAAATAAGGATTCTATACAGCAGTGGGTAGAATGAATATTGTACTAGATGAAAAAAGAAGCAGGATATGGCGTTATATTTACTGTTTAAACGTTTCTGTTTGCAATGATAAAATATTTTTCTTTCCTCTGCTGTGCCATACTGCTTATTGGATCCTGTACTCCCAAGCCTTATGCAAAAACAAATCGTTTTTACAAAAAACAAGCAAAAGAATTGGCCGAGATTTTACAAAAAACACCATCCTACATTCCCTTATCAGACTCCATGAAAGCACCTGATACATGGGTTGGTACTACCAACTTTGGTTTGCGAAAACCCAATGCGGTCATTATTCATCATACCGCACAAAAAAGCTGCGAACAAACCTTGACCACTTTCACAAAAAAAAGTACGCAGGTAAGCGCGCATTATGTGATTTGCCAAGACGGCACCCTGCACTATATGCTGAACGATTACCTGCGTGCATGGCATGCGGGTAGTGGTAAGTGGGGCGGACAAACAGATATCAACTCTTCTTCGATCGGAATCGAAATTGACAACGACGGCACCGAACCTTTTACAGAGGCCCAGCTCAACAGCCTGATGGGGTTACTGGCATCGCTCAAAAAAAAGCATAGCATTCCTACTGCAAATTTTATTGCACATGGCGATATTGCGCCGGGCAGAAAAGTAGATCCCAATGTATTGTTTCCTTGGAAACGCCTGGCAGTTGCAGGTTATGGCCATTGGTACGAAGACACCACGGGTGTGGTAGTTCCAGCTACATTTAATCCAACCCACGCACTTAGAATAATTGGATACGACCTCAGCAATCTGAACAATACCATTCGAGCATATCGAAGGCATTTTTTGGCAGTAGAAGCAGAAGGAGCACTATCTGCTGCAGAAATAAAAGTATTGTTTGTTCTGTTGAATAAGTATTTATAATATGCTCATCAACTTTCATGTAAGTCGCCTAACAACGATTCGAAACTAATTTCTTCCAACACTCTTTTGAGAGAAAGTTGTCCTTCGCGGTACCATTTTACGAGGCGGATATGTGCATCCGATATTTCAATACCCGTTATATCCCCATCGTTGAAACAACAGCAGCCAGTATTAAAATAAGAAGGTTTTACCATTGGTTCATTTTCGTAACCCTGTATTTTGTTGCTTGGATGTTTGTAATACCTGCCAGAAGCAAAAACCGGGCTATGGGTATGGCCGGTGATCAACAATAAATTTTTTCGTTTACTGCTCCAATCATACATCATTTTGTTGTGTTGATTCCGCAACGAAAAATCTTTGCTTGCACTATTGATGTTGATTCGTAAAAAACGTTGAATGGGCATCCAAATGTGGGCAACGATCCATGTGCTAACAGCATTATTATCGCTCATGAGATCGCCTTGGTGGCCATGGGTACAAAATATATTCAGCGGCAAATTCAATCCATTGACCTGCAACAATACGCCTTCAAAGACTGCAGGTGAAGGCGGAAAATATTGTTTGAGGTAATAATTTACAGCAAATTTATCTTTCCAGATGATGTCGTGATTGCCAAATGTTTTGGTATAGCGCTGAGGGTGAAACGCCGCTTCTAGCACCAAACTTTTTTCGTTGGCAGGCAACAGTTCAGCAACATTGAACTTCCAGAGCTCTTCGCTGTCACCCAAATTAATAAAATGAAAACCCTCTTGGTTGTAGTGTTCCAGTGCGGCGCAGTAGTTGTGTTCACTAAGTTGAAAATCGTCGGCCCAACTTTTATTGCCTTTGTGCTGATCGCTGAAGATGATAAATTTTGCGGTGGAAACATCTACTTGAATGGTTTGTACGGCATTGTCTTTGCCTGTTAGCCCTTGTTGGTATAATGCTGATAAAGAACTAAACACCATTTCCTGTTTGGGAGAAGCAGCCCATTTGTTGCCGACCCAGGTGAGTGGCTTTCTAAGCAGGTATTGAAATATTTTGCGCATAGTGTGTAGACTATGCTTTGGGGGTTGTAAAATATTTACCAATCACAGGCAATTTGGCCAACTCCTTCGCTTCAATTTTTGATACAAACCAAGTAAAGAAACCAAACAATACAAACCCTGTGCTGATCGAAAACCAATATGATTCAGAAATCCATGTTGTAATGGCTACATGTAGCAGATATATTAAGACAACCAATACTACATAAGAGATCAATTTTTTAACCGGGTAAGGAACCGGATAATATTTCTGCCCCAGTTTATAACTCAAAATCATCATCATCAGGTAACAGCAAAAGGTAGCAATGGCAGCGCCTGTATAATGTAGGATGGGTATCAACAAAATATTGAGAACAATGGTGATGACGGCGCCAGCGATGGTGATCATGGCGCCAAATTTATTTTTGTTGGTGAGCTTGTACCAAACACTGAGGTTGTAATAAATGCCCAGAAAAATATTGCCCAATGCCAGCAATGGAACAATTTCGAGTCCTTGCGTCCAGGCTTCGCTAGCATACGTTTCAAATATCCATTTAAACACATCGAGAAACAATGAGATGGTTAAGAACATAAAACAACAGGCGATCACAAAAAACTTCATCACCCGAGCATAGGTGCGTTGAGCATTTTCGTTTTTACTTTGGTTAAAAAAGAAAGGTTCGGCAGCCATCCGAAAAGCCTGTATCAAAATGGTGATGAGCAAGGCTATTCGGAAAATATTGGCGAAAATGCCCAATTCATGATCGGCTTGCGCACGGGGAAGGTCAACTACATGCCTGTAAATTAACCTGCTCAATACATCGTTTACCATTCCACCTAGCCCTACAATGATCAACGGCATGCTGTAGCGCATCACTTCTTTCCAAATGTCTTTGTCGAAAACGAATTGTATTTTTCGAATCTCTTTTGACAATACAAACAACGTAAAAAAGCTTCCACACAAATTGCCCAGTAGATAATACCCCAACCCTATTTTGTCGTTGTAAATAAGTTGTATCCATCCTTCGGGATTGTTTTTTGCCATGGTGGGAGCAATCCCTAAAAAGAAAATAACCATAGAAAGATTTACAACGATGCCGAGGATACGGGCGAGTGCATAACGCCGGGGCCTGTTTTCCTGCCGTAATTTGGCAAAGGGTAAGGTATTGAGATTGTCTACAGCCAATATGGCAATCATCCACAAAATGTAATCAGGGTTGGCGGTGAGGTCTGCCGCATCAACCAACCAGTTTTGCGATAACAATAAAATGATGCTGAAAAAAATGGTAGAGCCCAGCAGAGAAAGAGACAATGTACTGTAGAGTTTTTCTTTGTCGTGCAGTTGAGAAAAACGAAAATAGGCGGTTTCCATTCCGTACGAAAAAAGTACGTTTAGAAAGGGAATCAGAGAATACACTTGCACCAAATCGGCTGTCTTTTCTGGCATATCGATAAAAAACGGTAGCGACATATTCATCAGATAGCCCAAAAACCTGCTCAGGATGGTAGGTACGCCATACCACAATGTTTGCCCTGCCAGTTTTTTAATTCCGCTCAATGTATTCGTTTATTTTTTTTCAAATTTAAGAGAAAAGCGGGCCATTTAGTGTTTGAATTGTAAGGGACCATCTGGACCAAACCTTTTGCTCTTCGTAAAGCTGGTATCTGTAAGCGTGTAAAGAAAATAAACGAGTTCATTTTTTTGCAATTTATTAAGTACAATCGGTTTTCGTAAATTGCTGTCTAAGCCCGGTACAGCTCTGTTTATTTTGTTGATGTAAAAATCTACCACCTGTGGTACCGAAAATATACTACCATCGTGCATGTAGGGCCCGCTGAGTTGCACATTTCGCAAAGTAGGTACTTTGAATTTTAATGAGTCGGTAGATGATCTGGTAATACCCATTCTGCCCAAATCATTTCTTCTGTTGAGTGAATATCCATTGTTGCGAAAACTATTGTTGGTAAACAACGGTTCTTGGTGGCAGGAACCACAGTAAGTTTTATAATGGATGTACCCTTTTTTTTCAAAATTACTGAACGTATCTTTTCCGTTCATTACCTGGTCGTATTTGCTGTTGGCCGAAACAAGGCTACCGGTAAACTGAGCCATTGCTTTCAACATTCGTTCGCTGCTGGCATTTGGATCGCCATAAGCAGCTTTGAACATTTTTCGATATTCCTCATCTTCCCTTAAAAATTGTAAGATGCCTTCCAGCGTTTGTCCCATCTCGTTAGGTGCAGTAAGTGGCGCCAGTGGCTGCACTTCCAGGTGATTGATGGCACCATCCCAGTGAAAACTGTTCATCCAGGCAAGGTTCATCAAAGCCGGTGCATTGCGTGTGGTAAACTGATTGCCAATACCATGACTCACATCGTGGTCTAAGGAACTAAATGCAGCAAAGGGTTGGTGACAGCTTGCGCAACTTATGGTACTGTCGATACTCAGCCGGGTGTCGTAAAACAATTTTTTACCCAATTGAAACCCTTGTTCCGTAAGCTTGTTTTTAGCAAAAATATCGGTGCTTGGTTTGGGCCAGCCTTTCGGAATTTTAAATGATATTTTTTGGGGGCGATAAGCACCATAGCCATCGTCTTTGGTAGCGCCAATGATGAACAGGAAGATGGCCATCAGCACAAACAACGATATGGTAACTTTTATTTTCAAATTATTTATTCAATGTTGCCAATAGAAAACATGGCGGGTAAATTATCTGCTGCAGCTGAGGCCAATGCCCCCGGCGACATAATTAATGCATTGGAAGCAATACTGATGTTGTTTTTGCTATTCCAAAATTTATCAAGGTCTACATGAATGGTTATTTTTGGCGACTTACTCGCTTCAATCATCAATGGCTCAGGCAAGGTTAATATAACTTTTCTATTGGCTTTAAAAACGCCTGAATACCCACCAATATGGTATTCTATTTTTTGAAGATCATTGGTAGAGGCGGCAGAATATCCTTCCAATTTAAAATAAATATAACCTGTGTTCCAGGTCCAGAACATTCCATTCACTGGATCCAATGCACCAGATTGTGCACCACTGCAATTTAATGCACTATCTACCCCTATTACAAACGACACCTGATTGTATTCGACCGTATAAGGATCCAGGTAAATGTTTTGTGGGTCAGCAGCATCAATTAAGTGTACTGATGAAATGCGCCTTGGTTTAGTCTTATTTGACAACAGCTGCAGATTGCTGATGTAATATTTGAGACGCGTGGGTTGAAAAGATTCGCCAGTGCTATTCGTATAGGCACTGTCTACCAAAACCAAGGGTTGGTTATTAGCGAAATGTTTGAATTGTATACTTACGTAAGCAGGGTTGTTTTGTGCAAACACAACATTTGAGAGCAGTAATATGATTACAGATGTTAGTAGTTTTTGAATCTTAATCATCATTCGGCGATGGTTTTTTTCTATATAGTTTTATTTCCCCTGCTTTTTTCTTTGCGCCTAATCTTTTTAATTTACTGGCTTTGCTAGGGCGGGAAGCTTTTCGAGCTTTTGGAACGATGAGCGCCTTCTCTACCAGTTCATTCATCTTATCTACAACGATGGCTTTGTTGGCCAATTGTGTTCTGGCTTCCTGGCTTTTCACCAATAATAACCCATCTGCGTTGATCTTGTTGGTCAGTTTTTTAAAAATGCGTTCTTTTTCTTCGGCTAAAAAAAGTGAAGAAGCCTGTATATCCCAATACCCTTCTACCATGGTTTCTACCTTGTTCACATTTTGGCCACCTTTGCCGCCGCTTCGAGCCGTTTTAAACTTAATTTCGTATCTGATATCGGGCATACACTCAAAAATACCGAATAAAGCAGGCAAATTGCAGGGAATGAACCTTTTAATAAGGTTAAATATTTCGTTATGAACGAAAAAACACAGATTTTTGCAAGAATCAACGAATACAATTTTGGGCAACATTTATCAATCACTGGTACAAAAAAAAGCACAGGGCAAAAAATCATTTGCAGTGCTTATTGACCCCGATAAGGTAAATGACGCCAATATGGAACAATTAATCCGATTGGCCACGGATGCCCATGTTGATTATTTTTTAGTAGGCGGTAGCTTGGTCATTTCCAGTTACCTCGACGAATGCATACAATACATTAAAAAAAGCTGTTCCATCCCCGTTGTACTTTTTCCGGGTAGTCCTAGTCAGGTGAGTTCATATGCCGACGGATTGTTGTATCTGTCACTCATTAGTGGTCGCAACCCCGAATTGCTGATTGGCCAGCATGTGGTAAGTGCACCCATTGTTAGAAAAAGTGGTTTGGAGATCATGTCAACAGGGTATATGGTCATTGATGGCGGCGCCCCTACCACCGTATCCTATATCAGCAATGCTACGCCGCTTCCATCCGATAAAAATGAAATTGCCATGTGTACCGCTATGGCAGGGGAAATGCTGGGTATGAAACTCATTTACATGGATGCGGGCAGTGGAGCCAGAAGAGCCATTACTGAAACCATGATCGAAAAAGTTGCCAGTTGCATAGAAGTACCACTCATTATTGGTGGCGGCATAACGCAACCAGAAAAGGCATATCTCAATTGCAAGGCTGGTGCCGATGTAATTGTAGTGGGCAATGCCATCGAAAAAGATCCGATGCTTATCAAAGAAATCGCCTCTGCAGTGCACAGCGTTCCTGTATCTATCTAATACCGATTGGTATAAACTTTCGCCTTATTTATTAAAATAAAAAATCTCCAGCCTGCGCCGGAGATTCAACCTCATTCGATATCTCGTTGTTTTTTATCTGTTCAATTTTTCAACCCTTGCCGGAGTTTCTTTTCCTGATACTATTCCTTTACTGCTAATGGCAATGGCCTTGATGATTTCGGCCATGTTCTGCATATCCAGCGTTTCGATTTCATCATCCAGCGTGTGGTAAAATTTCTCTACATCCATTTTTGAAGTGCTGATTGTGTGCGCCGGTACTCCCAGTGCTGCCAGCGTTGCATTGTCTGACCGGTAAAATAAATTTTGAGTAGGATAAGGATCAGGCTCAAAACGAAATGCACTACCTTCTAAATTAGATTGTAAAATTTTGCCGAAATCCGATTTTTCATACCCGGTAATAAAAGCGCTGTTTTTACCCCACTTGCTTTCTGTTCCAATCATTTCTATGTTGAACATCGACACAGCTTTTTCGGGATCAATTTGTTTAGAAAAATATTGTGAGCCAAAACCACCTACTTCTTCTGCCGTAAAAGCTACAAACACCAACGTGCGCTCGTTATTCTTCATCTTGCTGAAATAGTTTGCCAGCATTATCACCGCAGTGGTTCCAGCAGCATCATCGTTGGCGCCATTGTAAATAGAATCGCCTGCATCATTTGGTTTGGCAATACCAAGATGATCGTAGTGTGCCGAAAAAATAACCATCTCTTCTTTTTTTGATTTACCGGGCAAAACTGAAATCACATTGGTTAATGGCATTGTAGAAATTTCATGTGTAGCTTCAAAAGAAAAAGTAGAAGGTGTTGCGCTGGTCAATACAAATAAAACAGGTGCTCTTGTATCAAAACGATCTCTTTTAAACCTGGTTAATCTTCTGAAGTTTTTGGAATGAACTGGGTCTACCAATACCAGTTGTTTGGCATTTTTGTCTATTATTTTTGCAGCTTCTACTTGAAGGTTAGCAGCGCTGTCAATCACAATAATTTCATACCCACTTTTTTCATCCAGCTTTAGCTGAGCGAGTGTAGTAACGGCGATGATATTGTCTTTTTGAATTTCGTTGCCATTGATGCTTCCGGATGCCGTAATAAACTTGGCCCTTGTCATTTCAAACGATTGTTTGTAAGTACTGAGCCCACCAAAATACTGAAGCCCCAGCTTTTTAAATTCAGCCGCAATAAAATCTGCCGCCTTATCAATACCCGGCATAAATGTTCTTCTGCCCTGCATTTCATCTGAAGCCAGCGCCCTTTCTATACGCTCTGCTTCTGTAGCGTTTAATATTTGATCGATCTGTTGCGCTTTGGCTACCATTGTAGTAGCAGTGAAAATAGAAACGGCGAAAATGATTTTAAAATTCATATGTATGGTAAAATTAAAAATGTAAAAATATCAAACTCTTTATTCAATGCTATAAACTCATCATTTCTTTGAACTTAACGGCTTGCCTTCTGCTCACTTCAATTTTTTCACCTGCCTTTAGATCAATTAGTAAACCTCCATTAAAATAAGGCTCTACTTTTTCTATCATGCGCATGTTGATGATGTGTTTCCTATTGGCCCTGAAAAAAATTCTTTCGTCCAGCCTATCTTCCAAAGCATTCAGTGATTTTAAAATCAGTGGTTTGTTGGTGCCGAAATATACTTTGGCATAGTTGCCAACACTTTCGAACAAACGCACTTCGCCAAGTTTTACGAACCAGCATTTTTCTCCGTCTTTTACAAACACCTGGTCGTTTTCGCCAAGCATTCCTCTGCTCATACCTGCCATAGCAGCCGCCAATTCTTTTTCTTCTGCTTGTTGAAGTTTGTGCAATGCGTCGGCCAATCTTTTTGGTTCTACCGGTTTCATGAGGTAGTCGAGCGCATTTACTTCGAAAGCTTTGAGTGCAAATTCATCGTACGCTGTGGTGAAGATCACATGGGGTGCTTTTTCCAATTCCATCAACATGTCGAAACCTGTTTTACCAGGCATTTGTATGTCGAGAAAAATAAGATCGGGGGATAGACTTTCAATTTTTTCTATTCCTTCCTGTGCGTTGGCAGCTTCTCCTATAACTTCTATTTCTGAAAATTCTGACAACATTTTTTTCAGTTCATTTCTGGCGAGTCGCTCATCGTCTATGATAATTGCTTTGTACATAACAGCTAGTATTTTTTCAGCCTAAAATTATAAAATTGATGCCAATGGCATGATGATTTTTGATTCTACCATAGTAGCACCACTTACGTTCATTATTTTAAAATGTGCCTTACCTTGGTACAACAAGTTGAGTCTATCTTGAGTGCTTTTAATTCCAAAGCCATCGCTGGTATAGGTGACCTGACCATTAAGGGTTCCGGAATTTTGTACAGTTAATTCGTAGTGGTTTTCTTTAAAGTCGGAAATGATGCGAATAACGCCACCATTAATTTGTTTGCTGATGCCATGCTTGATGGCATTCTCTACCAATGTTTGCAGCATCATGGGTGGGATGGGCTGGTTGAGCGTATCTTCATCAATATCCATTTCTATTTGTAACCGCTCTTCAAAACGCATGTGTTCGAGTGCCAGGTAATCTTTCACAATATCCAACTCCTGTTTAAGTGGCACTGTTTCCATTTTTTCTGCTTGCATGCTACTCCGTAAAATATTACTTAATTCAGTGATGGCTCTTCGGGCACGCTCTGGGTTTTCGTCTACCAACGCTCTGATGCTGTTGAGTGCGTTAAAAATAAAATGGGGGTTGATGTGTGATTTGATGGTTTTAAGTTCAAGCGATTTTACCACTGCTTCTAGCCTTAAGGTATCCAGTTCCTGTTTGCGGTTTCGCTCAACATAATGATACATGTAGTAAATCATATTCCATACCAGCAGCAACCACATGGCATTAAAACTGCTGAAAAACAAACGTTGAATTTTGCTGTATTTCTCCAATTTATCGGAGTTGTAGCCAATTACATAATCAACTGCTTCTGTAAGAATCCCGAAGAAAATAGCAAATACAAACGTGAGTGCTACCAGGTAAAAAATTTGAGTCTTCAGGTTTTTCTCCAGTACCCTTAGGTTATGAATATTGAGTCGCATCACATGGGTGATGAGCACCCCCAATAAGCAGGTAAGGAGCAGGCTGAGGAAAAAGTAAGTATCCGGTTTGCCAAAAGTGGTTACAAAAAATACACTTACAGCAATGTTCACCGACCATCCTATGATCTGGCACCACCAATATCTAGAAATCTTATTAAACATACTCTTACAAATCTACTTGGTTGTTCAATTAAACCTACACTGCATTTTACCAATGGCCAAATGCTGGGGTAGAAGGCTTGCAAACAGTATTGGATATGAAGACCGCTACCAATGGGCTTGCTGTGAAAGTAATTTTTTTTAGTGTGAATATTACAATTGAAATTAAAAATGAATATATGTAGCCCTGTTCCAGTATTGTAGATGTGGTCATGTAATCGATTATTGCTTTAGCTTTACAGTACAATTAAGCATCACACATGGGCAACCCCAATTTAGATAGCAATGCTGGCAAATTAAACCCTGCCGACAAAGAATTTGAGAACAACATCCGGCCGCAAGAGATAGATGATTTTAGCGGGCAAAGCCAAACCATTGAGAA
>Ga0247722_10001174_pt1 | contig 14758 bp, 11 predicted proteins | sample MSEWelMarce3H_FC_FD_189094 | JGI IMG/M metagenome (GOLD analysis project Ga0247722, IMG submission 189094) | Subsurface sediment microbial communities from gas well in West Virginia, United States - MSEEL Well Study Marcellus 3H_FC | ecosystem: Environmental > Terrestrial > Deep subsurface >... | reverse complement strand
AGTACTTAAAAAACCAGTTTCTTGCACGGCACCGATATATTGCGCAGACACGCCAATACGCCAATCTTCAAAGCTCCAGCTTAAAGAACTATTGGCCCGTGTTTCAGGGTTACCATTTTGTTCAATTAAATTGGTTGGATCGGGTAACGGAGTTAACGGGTTAATGAGGCCTTGTGCCCGTGCTTGGTACAGTTCATCAACGATCTGTCCCGGTGCACGACTGAACTCGGTTAAAGTGCTGACATTCACCGAGAAGTTGATTCTGCCCCAGTGTTTAGTGCGTTTTGACCAATCAAGCGCAATGTCATATCCCTGGACCGTTTGCGGCAATAGATTGGCGAAGTTGTCTTTGATACCGAGCATAATGCCGGCTGGCGCTAAACCAGTGCCGGTGAAACGGGCAATATCATCAGCCGTGATCGCAGCGCGAACGATATTGTCGTATGCCACACCATTTTGCATCCGATTGGCGTAATCGAAAATTGAAGCGGTTCTGGAGGTCAGCAAACCGACAATTTTTTCCTGTTCTATTTGCCAGCGATCAAAGGTCACCGTCAATTCGCCCCACGATTTGGGTAAAAATGACGGCTGGAATACCACCCCTGCCGATTGGTTGGTGCTTTCTTCCGGCTCTAAATCTGGATTGCCCGAGATCATATAAGCGATGTTAAGGCTGGCACATTGATCGATGCTGGTGATGCGTTTGGCTCTTAAGTCCGCCTCACAGCGGTAGTAATCGGGAATAGTACTGGAGCGGGTATATTCTAAAGCGTTGGTTTGCTCCAAATTTGGTGCACGGAAACCTTCTGAATAAGACGTTCTGAGCCGGACGCCATCAACCACATCCCAAGCCGCGGCAAATTTAGGTTTAGCGACCGAACCGAAATCTGAATAGTGTTCGTAGCGTCCCGCCACTTGCATATCCAGACTGCGCATCAGCGGGATGTTGAAATCCGGTGAAACTAGGGGTACCGCAAACTCAATGAAGGCTGCCGACACATTACGACTGCCTGCAGTATCAGGGTTCGCACTGACGGCTCCGACGTTGGTTGGGCTTACCGCGCCACCGACCATATCGGTAAAGACAAAAGTACCGTCGACATTTTCATCGCGGTCATCTTTTTGTGTTTCACGCCGGACTTCAGCGCCGAACGCCATGCCAACATCGCCTGCCGGCAGCTGCCATAGCTCTTGCGTCGTCATTTTGAAATCTGCCATGGCTAACGTAGTTTTGGTATGGCGCTGCAGTTCCATGCTGATTGCGTCAATGGCGGCGGCTGAACTCGGGCTGCAGTCGCCAAAGCTGGTTGAATCGACACAACCGCCCGAAAATGGGTTGTAAGCATCAGGAGTGGACAAGGCCAACTGCTGCTGCAACTTTGTCCTGTTGATGTTGTTTGACAAGTCACTTGCTGTGGCTTCCGAATACACTAACGCCGTTTCCCAATCGTAACCAGATAATTGCCCGCGTAAACCGGCGACAAAACGGGTTTGTTCATTGTCGACGTCTACATCTTGCATGCCAGCATCGACAAAACGGTAGGCGGTGAGGCGAACCGGCAGTCCTTCAGCCGGCACATGCACCAGCCCTGGTAAACGGTTTGGATTGACCTGACCGTTACTGAAGTTAATCGGACCAAATGGGTTCCAGTAATTGCTCGCTGGGATAGTCGTGACATTGGCAGCCAGATTGACGACCGGTGGCTGCAGCGATTTTGTATCTGCACCGTAGTAGCCCATTTCTGTAAATGCCGTCACACTGTCAGACAAGTCATATCGGCCAGTGACATAGACATTGGTTCTTGCCGTATCAGGCAATAACGATGTATCGACGCGCGTGTCGTAGCGTAAATCTCGGTTAACACCGGTGTAGGCTACCGTTCCGCTGACCAGGCATAAGCCGTTTTTGAGATCTGCACCAACACATCCCATGCCCTTTGGTTGCACATGAAATGCACCTGCAGTGGTTGTCAGGGCGACCCCGCCAATGGTAGGTCTTCTTGCTGTGGTTGTTGCAGGCACCGCGAGGTTAGCCCATGGTGAATTGGATGAACGATTATCTGGTTGTGTTGAACTGGACCAACCGGCCTCATTAGCAAAAAAGCTTCTTAAATCATCGGCAGCCGTGATGGGTAACTCCGATGCCATCAACATGTCGCGGTTAAAAGTGTTTACAAACACAGACACATTGCCGCGTTCAAAATCTCTACCGGCGGTGAGTGTCAGCTCCAAATCATTCATGGAAGTCCCTTCAGCACTGCCATATTGAGCACTGAACGTCGCACCATTGATGTCGCTTTTCAGTACAGTATTCACCACGCCAGCAACGGCATCTGAGCCGTAAATTGCTGCTGCACCATCAAGCAGTATTTCCACTTGCTGGATCCCGGCGACCGGCAGGGCATTCGAGTTGACGCTTTGAACCGGCACTGAACCAGAGTTCGACGTAGCCTGGCTGGTTGGATGCTGTACCATTCGGCGGCCATTGAGTAGCACAAGCGTGTTGCCTAACCCCAACGAGCGTAAGTTCACTGAGTTGGTATCACCGCGGGCGGTGTTGCTGGTTTGTGGGCCACTGGTTTCTTCAAATAATACGTCACCCATTTGGGGAATGGACCGCATCAAATCATCACCGGTGATTGCACCAAGTGCTTCTAATCGCCGAGCGTCAATCACATTGACCGGCAGCGCTTCAGCCAGTCTGGCATTGTTGATCCGGCTACCGACCACTGAAATGACTTCCACTTCTTTTTCGGCATTAGCAGTATTTGCCGCCACTGCAGGCGTTGATTCAACTGTCTGAGGCGGAGTCTGAGCTTGAGCATTGAGCGCAAATAGCAGACAGCTGCAAAGAACTGACAATTTAAACGCGGGTGGAGTAAAGCTGTTTTGATTGATTTGAGTTTTCATTGTGTTTCTCCCGTCTGTACAAATGTTTTATTGTTTTATAGGTATCTGAGTGCATTCATATTGATGTTGGTCGTTATAGGTTGAGCATCAGCGGAACCCAGTAATAGCCAACAGCAGTGACTAGCAGCATGCCGACTACATTCAGTGCAACGCCTGCTTTCATCATTTGTGGAATGGTGATGTGACCTGAGGCAAAAATGATGGCGTTCGGAGGGGTCGCAACCGGCAACATAAAAGCGCAGCTGGCGGCCAGAGCAATTGGCACTAATAACAACACCGGATCGATCCCTACTTGCAGCGCGATAGCAGAGCCGACCGGTAAAAAGGTGGCGGTAGTCGCTAAGTTGCTGGTCATTTCGGTCAGGAAAATAATCAGCGTGGTCGCGCCGAACACTAACATCAGCGGTCCCATGGCGTTTAACAGAACCAAGTTGCTTCCAAGCCATGTGGCGAGACCGCTACTGGAAAATGCTGCAGCCAACGCGAGGCCGCCGCCGAACAAAATCAGCACGTCCCAAGGGACGTCGCGTAAATCATCCCAAACCAACAGACGTTCAGAGCTTTCTTTGTTGCCGTCACCGAGAATAAACAATGATAAAGCGCCGACTAAGGCCACGAAGGTATCGGATAAGGCAATACCCGGCACATATTTCTGGATAAAGCCCTGACTGATCCAAGCGAAAACCACCAATAGGAACACAGTGGCAACACGGAATTCAGCTGTACTCATCTGACCGAGATCGCTGCGTTGCTGCTTAATTTGCGCTAACACTTCAGGTGGTGTCGAAAAGTTCACCGGGAACAGCACTTTGGTAGATAACAAATAAAATGCGGCAATAAATGCAATGGTTAACGGCATGGTTGCTAGCATCCATTCCATAAAACCGATAGTGATTTGATGCTCGGTCTTGAGGTAAGCAACTAAAAACGCATTGGGCGGGGTACCGACAATGGTCGACATGCCGCCAAAAGTAGCACCGTAGGCAATCGCCAGCATCAGGTTCAGTTTGAAATGGCGGAACTCGGTGGCGGATAATTTGCTGCTAAGTTCAGACAAACCGGCGATGACCGACAGCGCGACGGGTAACAGCATCAAAGTGGTGGAGGTGTTTGAGATCCACATACTGAGAAATGCACTGGATACGGCAAAGCCAAGGATGATGGCGCCGCTACTGCGATTGACATTGGTCAGAATAAAAAACGCAATTCGCAGGTGCAGACCGCATTTTTGAATAGCAGCCGCCAAGATGAAACCACCCAAAAATAGAAAAATGGTGGGATTGCCGTATGCAGCGCTGGCTTTGTCTAACGAACTGACTTGTAGTAACGGAAACAAAATCAGCGGGAGTAGCGCAGTTACTGCCACTGGAACCGCTTCGGTCGCCCACCAAATGGCCATCCAGATCGCAATTGCCGCGGTATAGACACCGGCCGCCGAGAGCCCATCGACCTGCAAATACTGCATCATCAGTATTGCGACTATAGGACCGGATAGCAGGCCTATGTTCTTTGCGTTGAGAGTCATCATGTTGGTCTATCATCCTCTGTCTTTTTAGTGCTGTTATTTTTGTTTTTTCGGGGGCAAAAACCAGTGCGCAAAGGCATAAGGCGCCATGGCTTCGGCATCATGTCCAACACCATGCGCAATCACCAATTGCCAGCCTGGTTGTTGTTTTTGTGCCAGATTCCAATCCGTCGAACGGGCAAAAAACTTCAAGCCGCGACTAAACACAGCAAGCCCCTGCTGTTGGGCAAATGGACTATTGCTCAGTGCTTTGGTACGGGGTTCTAAATCCTGATCACCCAGCATTACTAATGTTGATTTGCGTAGCCAATTGCCAATTTGCGATTCAGTAAAACCGGAGTTCTTTAAACCGAACGGATAGGTTATGGTTGGATCGGGTAGCATGAAGAAGGCGGGATTTGCCGCCACTACATCAATGACGGGGGCCTGTGGCCGCACTAGATTATACAAGTGTGCAAAGGTGCCACCTGCTGAGTGTCCAAATAAGTAAAACCCGCTGGCACTCAGTTGATAATGTTGTTTTATTGCTGTGAACGCTAACTCAGGCACACTAAAAAACTGTTGGCTCTCGTCTGGCGTTGAGCCGTCTTGCAGTTTGTAACCCCCTAGATTGTAGTGATATTCCGAAGGGCATTGTTTCAGGTCGCACTCTATGGTCACGGTCACGAGTGGTAGGCGGCGCGCTAGCGGCAGCCAATATTGGCTGTAGTCTTCGGCATTGCGTTTTGCGCCAGGGATCACCAGGACTATCGGCAGATTTGCCGCCAGTGCTTCAGGTCGGTTGACGTGCAGACGCAAAGTTCCACCGGGCCAGCTCTTTAGTTCGACGATCTCTTGTTTAACTTTAATGGTGTTAGCGGTAGCTGTCTGGCTCGCTAGCAGGCAAATCGCCAGCAGGAAACCTGCGACGATATTGGTATTGATGGTTGTGAAGATCCTAATAATTTGCATTTTTTATTCTCATTGATTCAACTGCAATTGGGCACAGTTTTCGCAGTATCTGCTGTGTAGTTTGTAATCAAGATTTAGGCCAGAAAGATAAAAAAAATAAGTTGTTGTAATACATCAATAATATTTTTTGAGTGCTGAATCACAGTGGCGGTTATCCACCCAAATATGAATTGAGCTTGGCGGAAAATGACCCAAAAGCGAGGGCGAGATCATTGGATTGGATGTTATTGAGGGGAAAGCTTGAGTTGCAATGGCTAAAAGTATCAACAACAGTCGCCTTATTGTTATTGCTCACTTTAATCGGTGTCATCGCCCATCAGCTGATAAGGCAGTCGGTGCTGGCGGATGCGCAACAAAGATTGATCAATGTTGCGGCCCAATTTGAAGTGGAAGTCGATAAGTATAAGTTTTTAACCCGGCACCTGGCGTTTCATTCCGGGGTGTTATCAGCACTGCAACAGCCTAAGTCTGGCGAATCGCTGAATTTAATATTGGAGCAGCTGAATGCTGAGTTAGGCAGTGACGTGATTTTTCTGATTAACCCGCAAGGCAACACCATTGGGTCTTCCAACTGGCGGCAGGAGGATAGTTTTATCGGGGAAAACTATTCGTTTAGACCTTATTTCAGCGAAGCGTTAGGCGGAGAATCTTTTAACTTTTTTGCCTTGGGCACCAAATCCGGCAAACGAGGTTATTTCTTTTCCCATGCGGTGCAGCATGAAGGGCGTGTTATCGCCGTGCTGGTCGTCAAGGTAGATCTGGTACAGTTTGAACACAGTATCAGTGAGCAACTGGCCGATTTTGTCGTCACAGACCCCAGTGGTGTCGTTTTTTTTAGTTCCTCAACGACATGGAACTATCACAGTTTGATCCGGCTTCGTCCTGAACTACAGATCGAATTACAGCAAAGCCGGCAATATGGCGCCAATCCCCTGACAGCGTTATCTGGCGTTGAGAACATGTCAGAATTAATGGAAGGTAGTACTGTGTATTTGCCTGACCGTGACGAGGTCCGCGCTTACTATCAGTCAAATATGTCGATGCCGAAAGCCGGTTGGTTGCTGTTTATTTTGACGCCAGTGAGCAAAGTCTATGTCGCTTTGGTATTTGTGATGTTGGCGGTATGCCTGCTGATTCTGTTGATTAGTGCAATGTTGCTGTCGTGGTACAAAACCAAAATGGCGCAACGGCAATTAGCGACGGTCAATGAAAATCTTGAGTTGCTGGTACAAGGCCGTACTGCTGAGTTAACCAGTTCCAACCTACAACTGCAGGACATGTTGGTGAAATACCAACAAACTGAACTGTCGTTGCAACAAACCCAAAATGAATTGATCCAGGCGGCAAAACTAGCCATGTTGGGGGAAATGGCAGCGTCGGTGAATCATGAATTGAATCAACCGCTGACAGCAATGCGGATCTACGTAGAGAATTTGCGTTTACTACACCGCAAACAAGCGTACGAGCAAGCTGCGGGCAATTTGGAAGAAGTGGTGAAACTGATTGATCGCATGTCAAAAATCATTGGTCAATACAAACTGTTTGCCAGAAAATCTGCTGGCAAAATTGGTCCGGTGGCACTGTCCGAAGTCATTCAAACTTCGATGTCCATACTTGCGAATAAACTGGATCAGGTGCAATTTGATTTGTCGTGTGCCAGCACGCCACAGCCATTGCTGGTCATGGCAGATGCAATTCCGTTGGAACAAGTACTGTTAAACTTACTGGATAATGCCTGCTACGCCGCATTGCATAATGCAAGTCCGAAAGTCTGGCTGGCGGTCTTTGCGGATGGCGAGCATGTGACGCTGGAGGTGAAAGATAACGGGCCAGGCTTAAGCTCCGAACAAATCCAGCATGTGTTTGAACCATTTTTTACCACAAAAGAAAACGGACTTGGGCTGGGGCTTGCGATCTCCAAACGCATTATTGATTCCTTTGATGGTGCGATTTCCGTCAGTAGCAGCACTGATGGTGCTGTCTTTAAGTTGGTGCTCGAACGATTTGATGGAGTGTGAATTGTGGAAATCGAATTTTTTGTCATCGACGATGATTTGTCTGTCTTAACGGCTATCAAGCAGCTCTTGCAGCTGGAGGGGTTGTCGGTCAGGAGCTTCAGCAAAGCAACCGATGCCTTGTCACAGATTAGCGCCGACTGGCCCGGCGTGGTGTTAACGGATATTACCATGCCAGTGATGTCCGGCATGGAAGTGCTCGGTAAACTGGTTGCGCTTGATGTGGATATCCCCGTCATTCTGCTGACCGGCCATGGTGATATCTCTGTCGCTGTCGAAGCAATGCGGGCAGGCGCTTACGATTTTATTGAGAAACCTTTTTCAAACGAGCATTTAACTGAAGTACTGAAAAGGGCTGCCGACAAGCGCCGGCTAGTATTAGAAAATCGTGAGCTGCGGGCCAGATTAATGGCCCCTGCAGAGTCAGGGCCGCGAATTTTAGGCGGTTCGGATAAAATTCAGCAACTAAAACGGATGCTGGCAACCATCAAGAATGTGAGTGCAGACGTGTTGTTACGCGGCGAGACTGGTGTTGGCAAGGATCTGGTCGCGCACTATTTGCATCATCACAGCAACAGACGCAATGAAAACTTTGTCGCAATCAACTGTGGCGCCATTCCAGAGACGATGATTGAAAGTGAGTTGTTTGGTTTTGAAGCGGGCGCTTTTACCAGTGCACAAAAGCGTCGGATCGGCAAAATTGAATATGCCAATGGCGGCACTTTGTTTTTGGATGAAATCGAAAGCATGCCAATGGCCCTGCAAATTAAGTTATTGCGGGTATTAGAAGAGCGCAAAGTCGAGCCATTGGGCAGTAACAAACAGGTCATTTTGGATATTCGTGTGATTGCTGCGGCGAAAGTCGACTTGCGCGAGCTGGTGGCACAAGGTGGATTTCGCGAAGACTTATATTACCGGCTTAATGTATTGCAGCTCACTATTCCGGCGTTACGGGAGCGAAAAGTCGATATTCCTGAGCTTTTCCAACACTTTAGCACCCTAGCCAGTATCAGGTTTGCTTTGGACTCGCCGAAGCTTTCTTTACAGCAGCTTCAACAATTAATGCACTACGACTGGCCTGGCAATGTGCGCGAATTAAGAAACGTGGCAGAGCGCTTTGTATTAATGAGTGGTGAGCTGGTGCTGGAAAAGCAAGATATCACCGCGTCAGATGCAGTATTCAGCCTCGCAGATGCTGTCAACGCATACGAGCGTCAACTGTTGGAGGCGAGTCTGATTAAATTTGGAGGCTGTCTAGCAGAAGTGCAGTCAGCGCTGTGTCTGCCGCGCAAAACCCTGTACGACAAGTTAAAAAAGTACAACCTCGATAAGGAGTTTTACAAACAGAGTACAAATTAGATAGTGGCTGCAGATCGCTGCAAGCCACTGCTTGTTTAGTAACAATCACTCTTCATGGATGAAGCTCGCAGGTTATTTTGTCGCTTTTTCTTTGCCGTGTTTCGGTGACCGTGGGCCGTACAACAGGCCGTTGTGCATTTCTGGTGATAACAAGCGGCCTGAAGCTATTGAAGCGATTTGGAAGCCGGTATCCATGGCTGTTTCCATAATCTGCTTGACCGCCGCTTCGACTAACATGCCGACGATGCCGCCACTGTTGCCACCACTTTGTTCGCTGCTGGCGGCGCGTGCGCTACCTTCCCATAAGATTTCGTTGGTTTTACTGTCAGTCAGTTTTGCTTTGACCACCACAACAGTATCGCTAGAGAGCACTGCATATGAGGTGCCGTACTCTTGGACTTCGATATACATCACTGCATCATTGCCAAAGATTTCATTCAATTTCTTGGATGAAACGGCATGGATGTCTTCGGCAACGGTCAAGCCGTTGTTTTTAAACGTCTCATCAACCAGCGCTACTGGAAACACATAATAACCAGCTTCAGCCAGCGGCACTGTGACATTTGCTAACACGCCATATGGTGCAAGCACTTCAGTGGTGTGGTTGATTGGTGGTAATACCAAAATCGACTTTGGATTACTCTTTTTAAACGCGGTGTAATCCATTGGCGCTTGGGTTGTGGCACAGCCAGTCAAAATCAATGACAGGGCTAAGGCAGCAGATAATTTGATGTTTCTCATGATTTACCTGCTTTAGCGTTTTTCAATAAAAAGTCGATATATTGTGCTGATTCTGGGTACAGCGCTTTCTCTTTCAGTAAGTGAGCAATCCCAGTATCTTTTTGGCCGCTTTCGATATACAAGTAGCCTAAGTGGGCGTGCAGACCCGGGCCAATTTTCAGATTCTTGGCCGAACTTACGGTAATTGTTTTTTCCAGTTCTTCGATTTCTTGCGTGACCGAAGAGTCTTCATTTTTAAAGTGCGCGTAAACATTACTTTGATAAGAGCCGTAGTTATACAACGGCTTGGTCGCCTGACAACCGCTCAGTGTTGCCACTGCTACGGCGCCAAGCGCTAAAAATTTTAGATTCATTCCCTGAGTTCTCTTTATGGTTGCCATTGGTTACTTTGAATGCCTTCGACCAGATTATTCACTGCTTCACGCATAGCGAGATCTAAAACTTTGCCGTTGAGGGTTGCGTCATAGCTAGCGGTGCCGCCAAAACCAACCACTTCACGATTTGCCAAGCTAAATTCACCGGCGCCCATCACTGAGAACACGACGGCTGAGGTTTCAACATCGACAATGTTTAATGCCACTTTGGCATAGGCCACTTGTTCTTTGCCTTTGCCGAGCAGACCAAATAATTGTTTATCACCAGTTTGTTTACGGCCAAATTCGGTGACATCACCTGTTACGACGTACTTAGCACCGATGACGTTTTGTTTTGCACCCGCAAACTGTGCTTCTTGTGACAACTCAGCCATGTTGGCGCGGTCCATTACGATAAAACGATTGGTTTGTTGTAAGTGTGTCATCAGGATTGTTTTGGCTTGCGAACCGAGTTGATCGGTTTCAGCATTAAAAATGCCATTTTGAAAGTTAGAGCGGTTTTGGAATTTGCCAACCACCAGTTTGCTTTTTTGGCCTTGGTACGGTTGATTACTTGCTACCACTTTAGGCGCTTCAATGGTGCGCGATGATTCGGTGGCGCTACAACCAGCCAGAACGATCAGTGGTAGAACGATTGCAAATTTGTTGAATTTACTTTTCATTTGAATTTCCTTTTACGGTAAAAGTGGGAGGGATAATAACAGGCTATATACATTTGAGCAGCGTAAAATTTAACTCTGGCTGAACGGGCATCGGGTTTGTTTGTGATTATGCAGTGTTGTACCCAATCAACCGAGATATACGGGTTCAGAGCTGCTGTTGAAATGCCAGTACAGCACAGTTCAGCAACTTCCCGTCGGTGCGACCAATAGCTTTTGATGTGGCGTTAGCATTTGGTGCTTTGGAGCAATCAAAGCTTCCGCACCCTTATTCCTTGAAGATCCGGCGTTCCAGATTCGCTCAGTTGCCACCTACCCGAATCTCCAATGATTTTGGGTATAGTGAAACTGCGGGCAAACTTCGCCAGAGACAAACCTGAGCCCAAGCTGCCTGCCCGTATACGGCAGTTTGTAACGTAATAACGCCCGGTTAAAACACCAAAGCGCCAACAAGTGCGCCGAGTAGCACCAAGAGCCAGGGCCGCAGCTGAAAGTACATTAATGCCGTGGTGGCAAGCAGCACAGCGGCAAAGTCGAGCCAATTTGCTACGGCACTGGTCCAAATCGGCTGATACAGCGCAGCGGCTAGAATGGCCACCACACTGGCACCAACACCAGCCATGATGGTTTGTCCGCTGGGGGAAGTGCGCAGCGTTTGCCAGAAGGGCAGTGCAGCGGCAAGCAACATAAAGGCCGGCAAAAAGATGGCGAGCAGCGCCAATATGCCACCATAAATCCCGGTAGGACCTTGTTGCATCGACGCACCTAAAAATCCGGCGAAGGTGAATAACGGCCCCGGTACCGCTTGCGCCGCGCCATAACCGGCAATAAATCGGTCGGCACTGATGAAACCGGTCGGCACCAAGTCGGCTTGGAGCAACGGCATGACGACATGACCGCCACCAAACACCAAAGATCCGGCGCGAAAAAAACTATCCAGCAGAGTCAGTGTTGGGTTTGCTGTCCAGCTGACACTCAGCGGTAGCAACAGCAATAACAGCGCAAACGCCAGTCCCCAGCCAAGTGCGGCGCGTTTGGATACCTGCAATGCCAGTGCACTGACGGGCAGCGCAGTGCTGGCGGGTTGCAACCACAACCAGCCAGCGAGCGCGCCGGCCCCAATCACCACCAGTTGGCTCCAGACCGAGCTCCAAGCGAGCAGCACAGCGAAGCAGGCCAGGGTAATGGCGAATTTGGCGCGCGAATTACACAGCGTTTGTGCCATACCCCATACCGCCTGCGCCACAACTGCGACCACGACGATTTTTAAGCCGTGCAGCAGGCCCGATGGCACCATGTCGCCCCAGTGGTTTAACCCAAGCGCAAAAGCAATCAGCAACAACGCCGACGGCAAGGTAAACCCCAGCCATGCCAGCAACGCCCCGGCGTAATGCGCTCGCAACATGCCAATCGCCATGCCGACCTGGCTGCTGGCCGGGCCTGGTAAAAACTGACACAACGCCACCAACTGGGCATAGTCATGCTCCGACAGCCATTGCCGGCGGGTGACGAATTCCGTGCGGAAAAAACCAATATGCGCCGCCGGCCCGCCAAAAGACGTCAACCCTAACTGGAAGAAACAAACAAAAATGTCCCACAAGGCACTGCGATTGGTCATGTAAAACCTCAGGTGCGCAACAGGGCGCTGGCGAAAGCTCGCGTGCGATTGTAATGAAAAGCGCTGCAAAAAAGAAATGGGCGTCCGCTGTGCAGTAGGTGTGCAGTAGGTGTGCAGTACGCCGTGCTGGGCACCAAGTGCTGGGCATCACATTCGCGTGCTGGCGGCTGGCTTGCCGAAATGGTCGCCCCAACTACACTTTTGTTACATTAAGTTAACTAAAGGTGTTTTAAATGTATAAATTATTGCTATTGATCTGCTGCTTGTTGCTGGTGGGGGCGAGCAAACCTGAGCTGTTATTGGCGCAGCGCTATGAAGAGGGCATTGCTGTGCAGCAGTATTGGGTCAGTGAAAAGCTGGATGGTGTGCGCGCCTTTTGGACCGGCCGCCAGCTTGTCACCCGTGGCGGCCAGGTGCTTGCGGTGCCGGCTTGGTTTGTTGCCAAATTTCCGCCGCAAGCGCTGGACGGTGAACTGTGGCTGGGGCGCAATCAGTTTGCTCAGACACTCAGCATTGTCAGTAAAGCGCAGCCGATTGACGCTGAGTGGCAGCAGATCCGCTACCATATTTTTGAATTACCCAATGCCAGCGGTACTTTTACCGAGCGCATTGCCGCCATGCAAGCGCTGCGTGCGCAGCACGATAGCCCTTATCTACAGGTGATCCCGCAGTTTCGGCTGGCCAATCACGCCGAGTTAATCAGCAAACTGACAGCACTGGAGCAACAAGGCGCCGAAGGCCTGATGCTGCACCATCAAGATGCGCATTATAAAACCGGTCGCAGCAGCGACTTACTCAAACTGAAAAGTTATCAGGACACCGAAGCCGAAGTTATCGGTTACCGACCCGGCAAGGGCAAATATCAAGGCATGGTTGGGGCTTTAGTGGTGAAAACACCCGACGGCAAAACCTTTGCACTGGGCAGTGGTTTAACCGACGCACTGCGGCAAAACCCACCCCCGCTTGGCACTTTGGTGACCTACCGCTACAACGGTTTTACCAACAAAGGCACCCCGCGTTTTGCACGGTTTTTGCGGGTGCGCCAGCCCGCGGAATAACCCCAAAATCATTGAAGATCCGTGTGGCACTGCACGGTGCGCACGACCAATTTCAGTCACTCTCGGCCGGTCAGTGGCGCGCGGCGAATTTTGCTGCTGTGGGCAAACTATCCAGAATTTAGCTGATTTAGAACAAAGTTTTGCCGGTAGCTGCGGATTAAAATGCGTTATTGCAACCCGCAATTGCGAGCTTCAATTGCCATCTTCAATTGCAATCTTCAATTACAACTGCGGGTGTCGGACGGCCCATGATTGTCGAACAGGAGCACGCGATGCAGAGATTATTCGCCTGGCGAAAAGCGGCACTGTTCTTTGGCGTGTTGCTCAGCCTCAGCTTTTTTACTGGCACTACGCGGGCCGACGATGAATGCAAGGATCCGATCGCGCAGTGGCAATCCCGCGAGGTACTCAAAGCCAAGTTAGAGCAACAAGGCTGGGTGGTGAAACGTATTCGCATCGATGATGGCTGCTATGAAGTGCGCGCGATGGATGAACAAGGCCGCCGCGTGAAAGCCACCTATGCGCCGGCATCGCTGACGTTACTGGAGCTGGAGGTGAAACATGATAAGCATGAGCAGCGGGAACACTGAGCACACTGAGCACACTGAGCACACCACGACCCCAGAGACCATCATTAATCGAGAGAGCCTTGGGCAGCATGCGGCTCCAGCCACCGTGAACCAAATTCATCAATCGATAGTCAGGAGCAATCACATGAAAACATTATGGGTCGCCGCAGGTTTCATTTTGGGTTTGAGCCTGCCAACCATGACGCAGGCCGCGGAAGTCACCATCACCACGACACTGAATGCCTATAGCGGCAATGGCGCTTATCTGGCGTTTTATCTGACCGACGCCAACGGCAAGTACCAGAAGACCCTGTGGGTCGCTGGCGGTAAAAGTAAATATTACAAACACTTGCAAGCCTGGGCTCGCGGCAGTGGCTTAAAAAGCGCCGAATACGATGGCTTTACCGGCGCCAGTGTCACCGCCGGTGAGCAACTCACCGTTAAAGTGAACATTGATGATGCGCTGATTGATGCCGGCTATTTAATCCGCGTCGACAGTGCGGTGGAAGATCAGCGCGACCACCGGGTGGATGCCGAGGTGCCGCTGACACGTCAGGGCGCCGGCACCGCTGTTACGGGACGCGGGTATGTCAAAACGATGAGTTATACCCTGTAATATCGTTGTAGCAGAGGATATTGCCTGATGCTCCGTCGCCTCCATTCCTACGCTGGCCTTGTCGCCGCGCTGTTTTTGCTGATCACAGCCATAACGGGAGCCTTGCTGTCGTTGGAGCCTGCGCTACAGCGCGCTGCGGCGCCCGTGCCTGCCCGTGGGGCGGTCAGCGTGGCCGATGTCGCGGCAAAAGTGCTGCAGGCCTATCCCGGCACTGAGCAAATTGAACGTCTGCCCTCCGGCGCCGTGGTGGTTTATTTCACCCAAGACGGCCAAACCGCGGCGGATTTGATTGATCCGTTCACTGGCACCCGGCTTGGAACTTATCAACAGTCAGCTGTGTTTGCCTGGCTTAAAGATCTGCAC
>Ga0247722_10001171_pt1 | contig 14792 bp, 13 predicted proteins | sample MSEWelMarce3H_FC_FD_189094 | JGI IMG/M metagenome (GOLD analysis project Ga0247722, IMG submission 189094) | Subsurface sediment microbial communities from gas well in West Virginia, United States - MSEEL Well Study Marcellus 3H_FC | ecosystem: Environmental > Terrestrial > Deep subsurface >... | reverse complement strand
GTATATTATACTGACAAATGACTGACATTTTAGTTAAAAAAAGTTCCGAAAAGTTCCATTGTAAAATATGTGATTACTTTACATCACGAAAAAGTCAATATGATAGACATTTATTGACACCAAAACATCAAAACATGAGCAAATTACTGACAAATACTGACATAGAAAGTTCCGAAAGTTCCGAGGCACCCGCAATAACCAATAATTTTAGTTGCAGTTGTGGTAAAGAATACAAACATCGTCAGAGTTTATTTAATCATAAAAAAATTTGTAAGCACACCAATCAAGAAATAATCAATGAACCACAAATAACACCAGAATTAATTATGAGTGTTTTACAACAAAACAAAGAATTACAGCAGATGCTTGTAGAACAAAATAAAACAATTATTGAATTATCTAAAAATAATACAATAACAAATAACAATAATATTACAAATACAAATTCACATAATAAAACATTCAATTTGCAATTCTTTTTAAACGAAGAATGTAAGGATGCAATGAATATCAGTGAATTTGTTAGTTCTATAAAAGTACAATTGGAAGATTTGGAAACAACTGGGAGATTAGGTTATGTAGAAGGGGTTTCCAGAATAATTAACAAAAACTTAAATGATTTAGATCAAAACAAAAGACCAATACATTGTAGCGATGTGAAACGAGAAGTTTTATACATTAAAAATGATGATCAATGGATAAAAGAGAATGAAAACAAGCCTATACTAACAAAAGCAATTAAACAAGTCGCGGGTGAAAATATAAAACAAATCGGTGAGTGGAGAAAAAAATATCCAGATTGCACTGATCCAGAGTCAAGAAAGAATGATCTGTATCTAAATATTGTTAGTAATGCGATGTCAGGATCCACTGTAGAAGAACAATCAAACAATTATGAGAAAATTATTACTAAGGTAGCAAAGGAAGTAGTAATTGAAAAATAAATATTTTCTTTAAGTTAAAAATAATATATATTATTCAAATTCTGAACTCCTATACTTTGTTGTTCCAAATTGGAAAAAGGTTTTTCGATTTTGGACATTTTTTTTGTCCATTTTGCAAAACTATAAAGTAGATTCCGGAAAAAAATGAAAAAAACAGATTCTGATCATAATGCTCTAAAATATTTTTTACAGTGAAAATATTGTTACGATTAAAAAATATTATTTTTAGCGTAAAAGATTTAGGAACTTTTTCTGTTGCTATTATATCAACAAATGTCAACAGATTTGGGTCCGAAAAGTTCTGAAAAATTCCATTGTAAATTATGTGACTACTTTACATCACGAAAAAGTCAATACGATAGACATAATTTAACCGATAAACACAAACAGCTTCAAAATTCAACATTTTTCAACGAAAAAGTTCCAAATAGTTCCAATACTTTTAACTGCGTTTGTGGTAAAGAATATAAAGATAGATCAGGATTATGGAAACATAAAAAAATTTGTAAACACACTAATCAAGAAATAATCGATCAAACACAAATAACACCAGAATTAATTATGAGTGTTTTACAGCAAAACAAAGAATTACAACAGATGCTTGTAGAACAAAATAAAACAATTATTGAATTATCAAGAAATAATACAATAACAAATAACAATAATATTACAAATTCACATAACAAAACATTCAACTTGCAATTCTTTTTAAATGAAGAATGTAAGGATGCCTTAAATATTAGTGAATTTGTTAGTTCTATAAAAGTACAATTAGAAGATTTGGAAACAACTGGGAGATTAGGTTATGTAGAAGGTGTTTCCAGAATAATTAACAAAAACTTAAATGAATTAGATCAAACTAAGAGACCGATACATTGTAGCGATGTGAAACGAGAGGTTTTATACATTAAAAATGACGATCAATGGATAAAAGAGAATGAAAATAAACCCATACTAACAAAAGCAATTAAACAAATTGCAAATGAAAATATAAAACAGATAGGCGAATGGAGAAAGAAGTATCCGGATTGCACTGACTCAGAATCAAGAAAGAATGATCTGTATCTAAATATTGTTAGTAATGCGATGTCAGGATCCACTGTTGAAGAACAATCAAACAATTATGAGAAAATTATTACTAAGGTAGCAAAAGAAGTCGTAATTGAAAAATAAAAGAATTTTAAAAATTGCCAAAGTGGTAATTATTGACAAAATATATAATTACATAAAGACAACTATATATTTACTATTTACACACTTAAAGGTGACAAATTTAATAAGTTAAACCAAGTAGCTACAATTATGGATCCTGATATAGCTAATATTAAACCATTTATTAGAATAAAATTGTTTGACATTTTTTTATTTTCTAAAAGCGAAGTATTTATTGATAATAATGATGTAGAAAATAAATAAACTGAACCAAATAAAGAAGAAGCTAAAACAATAGAATTATACATTTTATTATAAATATCTCTATATTTTTAAGTAGGTTTTAAATTATTTTAATATAATGCTTCTCTATACATCTTTAAACATTTATCTTTTTGTTCATTGTATTCACAAATTGGTTTGGGATATTTGATATCTTTATAATTTTTCCATTCAGTTTCCCAATTATGTATTATTTTTGGCTCTAATGATGTTAATTCTGGAACCCATTTTTTTATATATTCACACGAACTATCGTGTTCTTCTTGTTGTGACCAAGGATTAAAAATTCTGAAGAAGGGCATCGAATCACTTCCTCCACCCATTAGCCATTGGATATTGCCGTTGTTAGATGCTGGATCATAATCTGTTAACTTTGTAGCAAAATATTTTTCACCATGTCTCCAATCAATTAATAATGTTTTTATTAAAAATGACATAACAATTAACCTCGCTCTGTTTTCCATATATCCTGTTGTATTTAATTGTCGCATCCCTGCATCTACAACAGGAAACCCTGTTTCACCATCACACCATTTTTTAAACCAATTTGAATTATGATGCCAGCTTATTTTATCATATTTTGGTTTCAAAGCGTGACCTAACACTCTAGGAAAAGAATATAAAATATTAGCATAATACTCACGCCAAAAAAGCTGACGTATAAAGTCGTTTTTTGAACGAAATGCTTTATAAACTTCTCTGATGCTAACACATCCAAATTTGATATAAGAAGACAGCTGTGAAGTTGGTTTACTAAGTTCGTCACGTGTTTGCGCATAATGGGCTATATTTTTAGAAGCAATTTTCATTTGTTTTATAGCATTTGTTCTGCCACCGTGAACCAATATATCAGGATTCGGTTTGCCAACAAATCTCTTAAAAGCATCATCAAGTGTTATAGTATTTTGTAAATGCTTTGAACTAGAAGCAAACTGAATTTTCCTTAAACCAGCAGGAGGATCCACTTTCTTTTTTGAAGCCACATCATAGTATGGCGTAAATTTCTGATATGGTGTCCCAGTTTTATTGAAAATAGTTCCAGGTTCGTGTAAATAATAATCCGTTCCATAATCAATGGTAATCCCCTTTTTTTCACAAAGTTGCGTCAATTTCATATCTCGTTCTATCGCATAAGGAGTGTAGTCTAAATTGAAGCAAAGATAATCAATATTTAGATCGTCAATCAAATCATTTACTATTTTGTCATTATTTCCATAAAAACAAACCAGATGACCACCTTTTTGACGGATCTGTTGCGAAAGATTTTGTAGAGATTCGATCATAAATTGAATCGCATCGTCTGATTTAAATTTATTTTGATTAGATACTTGTTCTGGAGTAAAAATAAAAACAGTATATAATTTTTTACACTTTCTCGCAGCTATATTTAGTCCGTTATTATCTACAATGCGAAGATCGCGTCGAAAAATAAATAATCCATTTTCATATTTGTTAGTTGTCATATATTATAATAGTAAAATAATATAACAATTTTCTTTATACGGATTATTTTTTTGACTTGGGAGAAACACATTTGAATTGATCGTTTCTTATCTGTCCAGGCTCACATTTCTTAACACATCTTTTCGTTAATGGATTTTTTGTCTTACCTTCAGGACATTGTTTTTCTACTCTCGGTTGATTTTCTTTTTTAGGAGAAACACATTTGAATTGTTCGTTTCTGATTTGTCCAGGCTCGCATTTTTTAACACATCTCTTCGTTAATGGATTTATTGTCTTTCCCTGAGGACATTTTTTTCTTTTTGTTACGTTATCTTTTTTCCTTGTTTTCGCATTGTTATTTGGAGATTTTTTATTTTTAGAAGAGACACATTTAAACTTATCATTTCTAATTTGTCCCAATTCACATTTCTTGACACATCTTCCAGTAGATACGTTTAGTTCTTTACCAGATGGACACTCTTTCATTTTTTTATCAGTAGCCACATCTAAATTAGCGAGATTTTCCAACTCTTTAGATAATTTTTTAGATCCAGGCGTTGAACTCTTTTCTGCTTCCACAATTTTTTTCATCAATTTTAGAGGAACAGGAATATCATCTACAAGAGTATTATTTCGAAAAGATTTTTTCAACATTGTTAGTATTCCTGTTTCTAACAATATGTTTTCATATTCATTTAACAAACTATCAATATTTTGCTCTCTTGTTTCTGGATTGAAATCATACATTTTGCGAAAAAAAATGGAGAGACGTATAAAAAAATCTTGATTAATTGCGCCGTGTTTAAGAAAACAATTTAATATAAATTGTAGCGTAAATCCAAGCCCAAACACATCAATCGAATCTGTAATGTGATCTAATACATAGTCATAACTATTGTTTTTAATTAAATTATTAAACCCATTAAAAAAACTGTAAATATATGCGGTTTGTTTTGACATCATCGGCGGGCTTCCATCTGGATTTATATATGAAAACAGCACTTCAAATGCCCTTGGACGTTGTATCGGAATATCAAGCGTATTCACTTTTGATCCAAAACAAATCATATTTATTAACTCCGCCTTATAAGTATCTTTTGTTAAATCCGAATAGTTTTTATATTTATCATATTTCGATTTGTTCATGAATCCACAATCAAATGGATATGACCAATGATAAACCCCACCTGAATTGGTGCTATGTTTCGAAGCTCTAATAATTTCTGTTTTTGAACGCATCAATCCAAAATCGATATATACTAATTTACCTGTTTTATTATTAAATAAAATATTTTGAGGTTTGATATCATTATGTACGATTCCGTTATTTTTGAAAAATTGTAATCCTTTGATCAAATGATGGGCTTCTAACCAAAATTGAGCTACCTTCTGTTTTTTGTTGGTAGCTAAGTATTTATTTATATGCGAATTGCAAAAATCTTTAAGATCAGGGCCGCCGTATTTCAAAAGTAATATTTTGTAAGAATCTGGATGCTCTTTAACAGATAAAGCATTAATATTTCTACATTTGGAAATATCATTTTCTATTATATTTTTATTTAATTTTGGAGAACATATAATAGGAGTTCCTAAATGGTATTCATTTTTTGTATCATATGATCCAATTACTACAAATTCTTCCAATTCTTTTTCTGCGTGATGTCTCCTCATAATTTTTGACACATAATCTTTATAATCAAATCCAGGTTCTACCCCTGATTTACAATGGATACTGGGTTTATGAACACAACCATACGATCCTTCTCCAACAACATTTCTGCTCATATATTAAAAACATAAAAAATAATAATAATAATAATAATAATAATAATTGATTATTGAAATTGTAACTAAATCTTTAAAGGGTGATATATACCATTTTTAATATTTGTATGTTTATAACAATCATCCCATTGATTTTCTCTTATATACTTATAACCATTTGAAGTTAATAAATTTCTAATTTGAGTCCTTCTTGGTTCAATAAAATTATGCTCGACATGAATTAAACCGAAAACATATTTTTGTAAATCAACCGACTTTAATATTTCCAATTCACTACCTTCAGTGTCTAATGATAAATAATCAACAAACGAAGGACAATTAAATTTTTCTAATAAATCATTGAATGAAATAGTGGTTACGGTTATTTGTGTTTTATTAGAATCAACCTCATTTTTATGGCTATCTATATTATTACTAATTCCTGATAATAAATCATAATTATTCGCAATATCAAAAATAACATTTTTATTACTTTCATTATACACAGCTCTATCACAACAAAAAGATTGTGGTCGATTTTTACAAAGCAACTCAAACCTTTTAGGTATGGGTTCAACACATATCCCCTTCCAATTATACATTTTCTCTAATAAATAAGTGTTTGATAATTCTATTCCATCACTTGCCCCAATTTCAATAAAAAACCCGTCTCTTTTATTATTATAAAATTTTAATACTTTCAAATCTTGATCTAATTGCGAATAATTTATCATATATATGACAATATGTTAAATTATTATTAAAAAAACGTATGATTACAATGTAGTAGTTATTAAATATCTAAGCTAACTGTATTTTTATCGGATTTTGGTTTTCTACGAGTGCGTTTGGGTATATTTGAATCATTTTGTAGATCTTTTAGATCATTAATGCTAATTGTGCTACTATTATTGTCAGGAAATTGATCTACAGCAGACATTTCTAATTGTTTTTCAGAAATATTAATTGTTTTTGTTTTTAATCCAGATAAAATGTCTGTAATATCACTCGGGCCTTTCATTTCAGGGCGTCGTTGGCTCTTTTGTGATGCTTGAGGAGGTTGATATCCATTGATACCAAAATTTTCCTTGATGCTAATACCATCCTCATTAAAATTGCCTCTTGCCATACTTATGTCTGGTCGGCTACCAATAGTGTTTCCAGCTCTATTCACGGGTGGAGGAATTGAATTTGGTCCTTGAGTATTCAATGGAGGCGGAGGACCTCTTCCCTGAGGAACTTGTGGTTCTGGATTCATCAGTCCGCCCATAAATCCAGAGAAACCTGGATTTGACCCAGCCATCGAATTCACAGCCGCACTTTGGAATTGACGCATAAGATCTGGATTTTGACGCATAATATCATCCATTCCTGGCATAGCACTCTTAAACATTGTATTTGTCATATGAACCATCATAGCAGAACCACCTAATTGAAACAATAATTTTAATTCAGGAGCCAATGAGGCCTTCGATTTATATTTTTCATATAGTTCTCCAAAAACATCATCATAGTCGGTAATATTTTCATTAATTTGTTCTCCCCATCCGTCTATTTTGATATCAAATGGATCAAAACGGTTATTTAAAAACTCAATTCCGTTAATCATCGCCATCATCATATTACCTTGAAATTTTATGGAGTTTTGTTTCGTTTTTTCTTCCATAATCATTTCATATTCACCTTGCATTTCAGCCAAATCAGAATCCATATTATATTTTTTTGTTAGTTCAACTCCCTTTTTCTCTAAAGCTTCTAACTTTCTAAGGAATTTAAATTTTTCCCTCAACAATTCATCCTTTGAAAGCTTTGGTTGCGATGACATTCCACGATCAGGATTAATAGGAATATTATTAAATTTGCTATATCCATCCCAAGTCTTTCCATCACTGTCGGTATTACTTGTTGCTCTGCCGATGGATGGAGTATCATCAAATCTAACAGATGGCGTATCATCATAGTAATTAGAACTAAATGTATTTATATTATGAGAATCAGATGTTTCACTTGCTAAATTATTCAATTCGTTTTCTAAATTATTAAGATCTTCGATGTCAATATCACTGGTAGGTCCAGAGCTATCAATTTTTTTTTCATTCATTAAAAGCTCAATGCCTCCACCGAAATTTGTTTTTTTCTGGTTTCCCCAATTATTATTCTCTAAATTTTCAAAGTCTAAGGATATATCAATAATACCATCACTCATTATTATGATTTAATAAGAACATTTAATTTTAAGTAATACGAATTACAAAATATATATTTTAATTAAATTAAATTAAATTAAATTTAATATATATATTGTTCAATAATATTAATTTTTTAAAATTTTATTATTAATATACCACATACCCTGAAGGAAGCAATCGGATAAATCATCTTTTTTATTATGTTTATGTAGGAAATCGCACCATTCTTTGAATTGATCATCATTTTCAACATAATTCATACAAATCTGAATGCCGAATTGCTTTCGTTTTTTATAATCCATTTTTTCAGGTTTCTCTGTTATTTGTGTAGAATCAACATTTTCAACAATAGAATTTGTTAGTTCTGCTTTTTTTGGAATAAAAGATTTTAATTTGTTAATTGCACTAATAAATTCAATTTGAATATTATTGTTCCGCATAATGAAATATTGTGATAACATTCCCTGAATTGTCTTCATCTTATTCGCAATAGGACCAATTTGATTTTCAATTATGATTGTATTGATAGTAGCTAAATGTTCAACAAGTATTTCATCAAATTTATGTTGTATATTGCGACCGATCATCACTAAATCCATTTTCGAAGCATTTTTTTTCTCAACAGGAACATAGCAAATTTTGCTAATAAATCCATTTATTAATGAAATAAGATCTGCTTTTTTAGAGTTTTTATCATATTGAAGTTTATATTTGTCCGCAATTAAAAAAAGATTTTGATTTTTTTGTTTATTTATAAAAGATGGTTTCATTTCTGAGGTAGGTTGTAAATAATTATGTTTTTTCGAATGTTTAAGACAATAACATCTTTCGGGTATTAAAGATTGGGGGGTAATAAATTTGGCAGCTTTATTACATAGTCCTTTCTTATCTATTTCAACGCATTTTTTTTCGGAAATAGTTGTTAGATCAATATTGTCCCATTTAATGATTTTTATATTGTTTGTTGGTTCATCATTTATTTCAAAAAAACAAAAGGATAAATTACGTATTCCGACATCAACAGATAAAATTTTCATTACGATATAATAAAATATAAAAACAAGTTATTATATTGTTATATCTGTAAAACTTAATTTACATACAACATATAAATGTTTAAAAATTTGTGGTGGGTATGGAAGGAGCAACCATTCTGCCATTTATTTGCTGCTTTGTAATAAAACTTTGTTTCAAATCACTATCGCTAAACCCATAACTTGGTTGTGTTTGATCATATAGAGATGAAAACAATAATGGAACATTAGAACTGGGATCCTTGTTAGTTACAGCATATGGATTATTTCCAGAAGCATAAATATATTCCATAGTATTATATTTCATAATATGATTCGCGTTATTTTGAATATATTGTCTATATTTCCAATTCGAATGGATACCGGCGTCTGATTGAATTTTACTATTCACTACCGCACCAGGTTGCCAAGATGATTCGGAAGGATTGGTTGGAGTAATTGTGTAATATGTTTGATTTGTAGAAGAGTTCATATTATATTTATTATATAAAATAAATATTATATATTATCTTTGATACCATTTCAACTTATTCTACATCGAGTAATTTGAGCATTTCATTTTTTTTCAACTTAGATGCATCAGAAACAACTCCTCTTTCTATAATAACTTCGCGAAGTTTATTAAGAGACATCTTTTTATAGTCGATCAATTTTTTGTTAGTTTCTTCTAAATCAACAATGGAAATTGTTTTCAAATCACTGGAAATATCTTGAGATAGACTTTTGTTTTCATAAAAGTTATGTTGAGTAATATCAATTGGTTCTTCTAAATGTATCGATTTAATATTATAATCATCATTATGTACTTCAAGAGTATCCAGATTAATCTCATCATTTCCTAAATTGGAGATATTTAAAGTTGTAATGTCTTCTTCTTCTGAAGAGGAATCATTTTCTTCTTCTTCTGAGTCTTCTAAATCCTCCTCATCTGAATCTTCTTCCTCTGATTCCTCTTCTAATTCATCGGAGTCTTCTTCTTCATTACATTCGCCATCTGACACAGAAATTAGATCCAGATTATTTGGATTTCCTGCAACCATATTCAATAAATTATTAGGATCTAAAACGACCCGATGTTGTTCCGGCTCCGATAGACGACTTAATTTACTTCTAAAGAATTGCATTTCTTCGGCCATTGTTGTGATTAATCCTAACATTGATGAAATCTTATGATCTTGTTCAGACATTCTATAACTAATATAATAAAATATGACACCAATTAAAATAATAATTATTGATATGCTAAATAAAAATGATGAACTTAATAATTCGGTAAATGCCATTATTAAAACATAACAATATAATTTAATAATTTATATAACGAATTTCACAGGTTTATATTTTATTTTTTAACACTAAATACAATAACTTTATAAAAAGGTTGATAATATTTCTTTAGGATAATTCATATCCTTTAAAACCTTGATACCGCCTTTGATTTTAGAAATTCCCTCGTCTAATTTATATGTGTATTCAAAATTATCATTCTTTTTTATGGTTTTCATATTATAATTTTTAATCTTCTTATTTTTACCTAACTTTTTACATAATTTGATATAATGTGTTGTTAGAAGACAGGTGACATTGTCATTTTCAACAATATAATCCATAAATCCCTTCGCACTTATAATCGCTTCTTCCGGATTTGTTCCTGAATATAACTCATCAAAAATACCAAAATGGGTTTCTCCTGGTGGCGATTCTGCCTTTTCATTGATCTCATCTATAATTTCTTTACATCTTCTTGCCTCTGCTTGAAACAAACTGTCTCTTCCAGATGTGTCTGGAATATTTAAATAGCAATAGAAATTATCATATGGCTTTAAATCAAGACTCTCAAAACAACCAAACCCAATTTGCTGTGAAAGTAGTATATTAATGAACGCACTTTTTAGGGTAGTTGTTTTACCAGATGCGTTTGGACCTGTAATAATCATATTTTTAGCTAAATCACAATCATTAGTTACTATATTTACATTTTCGATAAACTTTGGATAATACATTTTTTTAAATATTGGCTTATTCCCTTTGTTCTTCTTTTTATTTTTATTATCATTATTGTGGTTACTAACAAATGTGGTCTTATTCATTTTTAAAGTATCTATATTTTCACATAATCCGTCTAACAAATTATAATACCCATTAAATCCAAATGAAAATTGAAGGGCAAAATCGTATGCTTTGTTGTCGTATATTTGATAAAATGTATGCATAATGTGTCCAATTTCCATAACTTTGGATAATGAAAAAGAAAAGGGTGTTATTTTATTCATTTCTGTGCGCAAATCTCGTAAAACAGAACAAGTATCAAAAACTGTTTTATTGAAATCCGAATAACTTGTTAGTTTGTTTGATTTATCAAGGTGGTATTCCATAGTATTTATTGTAAATGATAAATATTTGTTGAATTTGTCTAAGTAGTCATGTATCTTTTTCATATTAGAATAAAATCGAATACATGTTAGTATATTTTGATATATAGAAAACAAATAAAAAGCAGATGAGACAAGCAAATATATTTTTTGTCCAAAATCGACTTCATGAAAACTGGTGAAAATTTTTACAACCGAATGATCTTGAATTAGTTCTCTTAAAATGTCAGTATATTCCTTTATATTTAGATTAATCCCCCTAAATTTAACAACAAAAAAGGGAACAATTAATACAAAAATGGGCAAACAAAGGGATAATATCGGAGAAGCAATATTATAAATGCTCATCAACTGTAGAAAGATCTTGTTGTTGTTCATAAATTTCGCAAAATCCCAATCAATATACAAATATTTTTCACAAAATCCAGATTCACATTTTATTTCATTCCAAGCATTCACAGTTTCTTCAATATCAAAATTACTCATATTTCCATTATTTGAAGCAATTTTATTCAATTCTTTTCTGGATATGCTGTCGATCAATGTTTGACTGTCCTTTAAAAAATGAGTATCGGTTGTATAATAAGAAGGTAAAACTTCCAATACTTTCTTACCGAGGGAATTTGTTGGGTTAAAAACGTAATTATATATAGGTTTGTCTTCAGAATTTTGTTTGGTACTTTGATCTTTTTTGTCACGTTCGTCTGGTTCTGGTAAAAGTTCCTTAATTTGGGATGAAATCATTTTATTTAGTTCTAAATCATCTACTATTTCAGATTTAAGCATTTTAACTTTTGGAACGAAACAAATTGGTAATTTAAATATTTGATTAATATCGTTTTGTTTTATATCATTAGTCATTATTTGTAAAATAGAATATATATAAATTTATTTTACGAATATTAATGGTAATAGAACTCTTTTACTTACAATCTTCTTTTTTTACTTTTGCCCTTTTTTTTAGGTTTTGTTTTTTTATTTCCCATTTTGACAGTTTTTCTACCTCTTCTTCTCTTTCCTCCATCCCATGGATTTACAACATTTAGACCTCTAAAAGCTCCTGTATACATTCCAGTTTCTTTATTTATAGAACCTACCGGAACCCTTTTTGTATTTATTTTTACGGAACCCGTTTCTTGATCTATTCCATCAAATTTTCTGTTTGTTGTTGATCTTCTATACTTATTTTTACTTCCATCAACTTCTTCTGCGAAACGAATTGTTCTGTTCATTATTCCATTTTCTTGTTCCATTTATATATATATAAAATATTCTAAATTATTAATATTTTATTATTGTACTCTGATTGTTTATTACACAACAACAAAATCATTTGGTAACTCATTTATTTGACATCTATAATAAGACTCGATTTCTTTGATTTTATATACGTCTCTACGTGTAATAAAATTGATACCATTGCCTTTTCTCCCCCATCTTCCACTTCGTCCAATACGATGAATATACGTATGAATGTCACGAGGTACATCAAAATTAATAACGACATTCACCTGCTGGACATCAATCCCGCGCGCAGTAATATTAGAAGAAATTAATACACGAGCAGAACCACATCTGAACTCTGCGAATGCTTGCTCTCTGGAAACTCCATCCATGCCACTGTGGATGCAACAAACAGGGAAACTATCCTCCTTCATTGCTTCGTATAATTCAGAAACTCGAGTAACACTATTACAATAAATAATACACTGAGATGACGAAATCTTTCCATAAAGATCCTTTAGGGTTTCATATTTTTGACGATCGTCGTCTACCGCAACAAAAAATTGCCTTATACCCTCCAAAGTTAATTTTTCAGCGGCAACATTAATACGAACAGGGTTTCTCATAAATTTATCTGTTATTGTGTAAATATTTGGAGGCAATGTAGCGCTAAATAGAGCAATTTGAACATCTGTATTCAAGAATTGGAAAATATTGTATATTTGATCCTTAAATCCTTGAGATAACATTTCATCTGCTTCATCTAAAATAACCATCTTCAGAGTAGATGCGTTAATATGACGACGTCGAATCATATCATATACTCTTCCAGGGCATCCGACAATGATATGAGGAGGAGTTTCGCGCATATAGGCTACATCTTCATCAATAGACGACCCTCCGACAATAGTTTTTATGCGTATTCCGTCCATCATTTCCGATAATGATTTAATCACTTTCGTGATTTGGCGTGTCAATTCGTGAGTGGGGCTCATAATTAATATTTGGTTTGTATTTTTAGTAATATCTACTCTGGAAAGGGCACCAATAGAGAATGTAGCCGTTTTTCCAGTTCCTGATTGGGCTTGACCAATCATATCACGTCCTTCTACAAGAGGTTTAATACCTTTACGTTGAATAGGACTTGGAGCTTCAAAACCATATGCGTATATACCTCGTAATAGATCAGTATTAATATCGAGATCATCCCATCTTGAAATGGTTTGTATAGTTTGATCTTCTAATTGCGGATCAGAATCAGTATTTTCAATTGACATTATAATGTAATATATTATTATAGTTTTAAGTTTATTTTGAATAATATTATATTTAAAAAAAAATTGATATAAATAAAAGGATATATATTGTAATTAGAATAAAGAAAAATGACGACCAAAGTATCCACACAGAAATATAATTTACAAGAGATCAAAACAATTTTGAATTCTGGTTTTGAATATACAATTCCAGATCAAACAATTGAATTGTTAAACTATTTAACACAACAGATTGGTTCCAATACTATTATAACAGACAATGTATTTCATAAAAAAGATAAATTTTCAGACACCAACGGAACAGAGACTTCATTCAGAATGGATAAGAAAAAACGTAAAGGGAATAAGGGAATGGAAATAACAAATGAAGATTGGGATTCAATACGTTCATTTCATGCAACAAAAATAGAAGAAAAAACGGGTATTGATGCTTTTATTGACAAAATTAGACTAACCATGAGTAAATTAACAAAGGATAAATTTCAGACTATTAAATCACAAATGATAGTAGTGATAAATGAAATTCTGGAAACAAATACAGATGATGATTCTGTAAAAAATAGAATCGGAAATGTAATATATGACATCGCGTTAAGCCATATGTTCTTTTCGAAGTTATATGCTGACTTTTACACGGAATTGTTAAGTCTATTTGATTGGTTAAGACCAATTATAGATTATAAATTACAAACATATTTAGATTTATTTAATAATATGCAGTATTATGATCCAGATAGAGATTATGACAAGTTTTGTGATATGAATGCCATCAATGAGAAACGCAAATCAGCAACGATGTTCTTTGTAAATTTATCACTAAATGGTGTGATTGATGAAAAAGAAATTTATGGGATGTTACTTTCATTATTGAAAACAATGTATGATTTTATAAATCAGCCAGACAAAAAATTTGAGGTGGATGAGCTCACTGAAAATATAGCTATATTATTTAACAAGGAACTAATTGAAAGGATTAGCGATAATGTTAAGAAAGAAGCAATTGTAAATGATCTGTCAATTACAGGTATGATCCATTTATTTGCCAAGAGTAAGGCAAAGGATTTTAAAAGTTTATCTAATAAATCCATATTTAAATATATGGATTTGATTG
>Ga0247722_10001170_pt1 | contig 14798 bp, 2 predicted proteins | sample MSEWelMarce3H_FC_FD_189094 | JGI IMG/M metagenome (GOLD analysis project Ga0247722, IMG submission 189094) | Subsurface sediment microbial communities from gas well in West Virginia, United States - MSEEL Well Study Marcellus 3H_FC | ecosystem: Environmental > Terrestrial > Deep subsurface >... | reverse complement strand
ATACGGGGGTACCAATAATGCTAGGTGCCGCTACTTTTCCCACCGAATCCGTGACGGCTCCGTCGAATGCGAACGCACAGTGATATTCAGACGGCAGATAACTCAACCCGTCATTGATGATACCGAAGGAGCTAACCGAAGCAGACCATGACCACGTGACGGTACATAGCACAGTAGAACCTAAGGATAGAATATTGTTGTTTGGACCTGACAGCGAATAAGGGGAAAGAGACGACGTGGAAGGAGGAGCGGTGAAGAGCGGATTTCCACCATAGTTCAGGATCCATCCGCTGATATTGACCATCAACGTACTCGTGATTTGTGTGAATATGATGCGGTAATACGTGTAGGCCGCAGTGACAGCCTTCAAAGCATAGGTACCCCATCCTGCCGCTCCTGTTTCAGTATCAAGGAGTGTCCAAAGAGAATCGTCATTGGAGCCGGCAATGATCCATGACACAGGATATCGCGCAGCAGCCTGTGGTCGTCCCAGTAGTGTATAGGATGTAATGGTGGTGGGCGTCGCCAGCTGATATTCGATCCATTCGCCATAGACCACGGATTGTGAGTTGCTGAACGAATGTGCCGCCTGAACCACCTGATTATCAGAACCGTATCCGAGAAGGGGGAAGGTGGGAGCCATGCTCGCAATGGCTTGCGAAATGGGGGCGACGTAGAGACCCTGTGAAGAAGCATTCACGGCGGAGCCACTCGCATTCAGAATAATCGAGTTACTACTTTGATTAACAGTTCCTGCCTGGTTACCGATAGCAATACTATTCAACGCCTGATTGACAGCACCTGCTTGATTTCCGACAGCAACCGTGAATCCTTGTGTATTCCGATTGAGCGTATAGACCGTTGTCGCATTCGATACCGTGAGGTAGGAGCCGTCTGCAGACATGGTGCATGAAATCATTGCAGCAGAACCGACCGTCAAGCCTGTCCATGAGACACCGTAATTGATGGAATAATAAACGTTGTTTGAAGTTCCCTGTGTCACAATTACCATGTATTGACCAGTTGAGGAACAGGATGCATGAGTGATGCTGTTCGTAATGGATGAGAGTGTCGCCAGAGTATAGGAAGTAAGGCCCGTTAGATAATTTGAGCCGATGTAGGCCGTGCCAAGCTGAGACGGTGAGTTATATAATAAAGCAATGAGGTCGGGAGTGAGAGCTGTGGTATAGATTCGAACATCATCCACGTACCCAGCAAATCCACCCCACTCACTGGTATCACATCCAATGTATAAGTTAGTCATGATTCCACCTCCATACGCATTAAGTGTAGTATTTGATTCGATACCTCCTTGTAGCACTCCATTTACATAGAGATATCCTATCCTATTTGAAAAGACGATAGCAAGATGTGTCCATGTATTGATACTGACTGCTGCTCGACTATAGACGTATGTCCCTCCACCAGCGGTGTAAAACTGAGAAATAATGGTGCCTGAAGTGGTGATTCCAAAGTTCGTTCCAAATGCACCGCCACTGCCTCCATTAAATCCAATGGGAGCGGCCCATCCAGATGTGGGAAGTGCAGTAGGGTACATCCAACATGCCATGGTAAGGGTAGTTGGTGCTTGGAGAGATGCGGGAAGAGTATAATTGAGATAAGTCAATCCTGAGGTAGCACCTGGTGTATTTGTAAAATAGGCGGCATTGGTTCCTGTCTTATAAATTGTTCCAGGATAAGTCACTGCTCCTGAACCAGTTGCACCTGTTGCGGCGGTTAGCCCACCACGCGAATCGACCGCATTTCCTTCAAATGACAATTGTGAAAATGGAACAAGCTGATTGCTGATACCGATGACATATTGTCCGTTACCTGATATCGCGGCGGAATCGTTAAAGATAGCATTCGCGGTGTTCGTCCAAGTCTGGCCATAATTGGCGGTATAGGCGTGACCTCCAACGAAGTTGATAGGCCACTCACTAATGCTAAAGTATTCTGCTGTTGCATTGTAGTTTGATAGACCTACGAGGCGAAAATAAGTATAAGCATTGGTTGTTGTTGGGTAAATGGTAAAAGTTACACTGGATGAACCAAATGTCTGCGCTCCTGCAACATTCACAAGGATTGTACCAAGAACTAGTGTATTCCCTGCTACTGTGGGTACGGTGCCGCCAGAACCATACTGAATAGGAAACCACGTGTTTCCGTCATTGGATCCCACGATATAGTAGGTTTTGGGAAGACGATAATTAAACGTTCCTGTCCCAAATTGGTAGGAATACATAACAAGCGGAATAGAGCTCTGAATCTGTAGCCATTCGCCCTGTACGGAGCCGACTCCTTGAATCATTGTAAAGTAACCAGATGTGTTCCCTGCTGTGGAATATGAAGCGATGGTATGAACCCATTCGGATCCAGTTGTTATATTATTAAATGCATTTTGTGGAAGAGTTGATGAAATAAAAATACTACTTGCAGATGCCGACCACGTCACACCATTCACAGACCATGTATTTGAGGTGAGTCCCGTCAGCTGTGGCGAAACCGTTGTCGCGCTCGTCGTAGCTAACGCGTACTGACCTGATGCGGACAGAGCCAAACTGTTGTACACGCTACCGTTCAGCACAGTATTCACTTGTGTCCATGTAACACCATAGTTGGAACTCTGGAACAGGCCGCTATTACTGGCGGCGAGCATGTATTGTCCTGTGGCGCTCACAGCGGTTTGTGTCCAGTTCATGGGAACAATAGGTGAAAAGGTAACAGCAGAAGTGTAGAAGCGGAAATCGTCGATATAACCGTTCAATGCCTGGCCATATGCGGGAAGGTCATAGGTTCCCAGTGCAAAAAAGGTGGTGGTACGCGAACCAACTCCACTTACATTGGTAGTGGAGCCAATTAATATGTTATTCAAATATAATGAGCAGGTTCCGCCTGTTTGGAAAATAATAGTGACATTGTACCATGTATTCGAGCTGAGGACAGGTCCAGTGATGGATGTCCCGCTTGTACCGCCACCTGATGGAAAATTCCAAGTCAATACGTTTGCCGCACTCACAAATAAATACAAGGCCGTACCATAGGCACTAAAGAGTGTCTGAATGGCACCAAGAGACTGTAGATTAAACCAGAAACTCGCTGCAAAGTTGGCGGAACCGGTCCATGAGCCACGGATGAAATTACTGGGAGTGCTACCAGCGGTGTTCGCCAGATTCACTGCACTCAGTGTTGCAGATCCAACGATACCAGCCACGTATCCAGGTGTTCCTGTTACACTCACGGTCGTTCCTGACATCACATCTGTGATAGAATTCTCAAACGGCATGTATACAGTGGGTGCTCCCATACCTGCGGCAGTAAAGGTTGGTGTTGCGGACGTACCGTTCGCAGTGACATAGAGAAGCCCGCCGCGAACCGATACTAACTGGTACTGACCGTTTGCTGATGCGGAAACAGATGCATAGTTAGGAGTTCCTGCAGCGGTGGCATGGGGGTACGCCAAGGCGCCAGAAGGCAACCCGTTCGCACCGGTTAAAGACGACCAGGTAATGCCCGAGTTCGCACTGGTTCGAATCGTAGAGGAGCCGTTCTGGACAGCAAGTTGGTACTGGCCATTCTGAGACATCGTAACGTCGGTAATAGCAGTCTGGCCAGTTAATGTTGAACCCCAACCATTCGTATAGGAACCGCCGCTAAAGTTGCGGTATGCCTGGCTGGTACTGGCGCCGAGTGCCACGCTATTCGACACAACGTTCAACGAACTAACCGTAATGGTACTGCCCGTAAGGGTCGAGTAGAGCATATTGACGTCCCGCAGAACCGTATTGCGCACGGTCAGGTAGTTGATGGTGGACATCTATGGAGACAGGCTAAAAAAGCTGCGCTTTTTCATCCCGTCCCCATACCCCTCAATGGTAATGCGAGCTGCGCTCGCGATCGTTTTAGCCTGCGGCGCAGAGTTAAACGATGAACACTTATCATCAATGACATAGGGCTACATAGGTACAGGGGTATAAGCGGCTTAATGCCGCGACGCAGCCGAAGGCTGCTTAGGGGAAGCGTTAGCGTCTCCTTTTTTTCTCAAAAAAGTTCAGATGTGTTGGAATGCAGAAGTATCGATTCAATCGTTTGGGATTGGACTCCTGGGAATCTTTCTGGCAGCAATGACGGGAACATCCGTACCAACAATCATCTTTTATACAACAATTGTGTTTATGCAGTTGATCGAATATATTGTATGGACGTACGGGGCTGATCCAGAGATCAATTTCTATGCGAGTCTGGGTGGAGCGGGATTGTTGATGCTTCAACCGATCGCGTCCATTCTCACGGTGGATTCGAAGTCAACACGTTTGACGATGCTGATTGCGTATCTTATTCTGGGAGCGATCACTCATGTAATCGATCAAGATGGGAGATCACTTCGCGAACGCTATCGGATTGAAGCGGGGCCTTCTGGTAACGCTCCTCATTTAATCTGGAAATGGCTCATCCCTGTTCCATGGAAATCTTTATTAGTCTATTTTATCTTTTTGATCGGCCCACTTCTGATCACAAAACAGTTTGATCTGACAGTGCTTATTCTGATCACATTAGGATTCAGTATCTATTCGTTTGGGAAGGGCTGGGGTTCCATGTGGTGTTGGATCGTAAATGGGATGGTAGTGATCGGTGGATTGAAAGGTGCTTTTAAATTGAATTAATATTAGTTATAATGAGTCGTAGAATATGTACCAGAAATATTACCTGTAGAACATGAAAAAACAAGAGAGGCAATTGCAGATCCACCTACAGATGTATTATCGATATGTCCTTGTCCATATGCTCTGGAAGTACCCACATTTTGCCAACAATACACATGATCAAGTGAAAAATGATTACGACTACCAAGTGTACCTGCGCCTGTTGCACGTGAAAGACGAACCGAAATAGTAGCCACCTGTGCTCCAACTTCTACTGTATTTCCAATGATAAAAGAAGTCGGAGTACCTGAAGTGTTTGAATATACAGGTACTGATTGAGTACTCCATTTTACAATTGTTAATCCAGCTTCATTAATAGTCAGTGTTTCTGATGTAGCACTTGTTGCACCAATACTAACATTACACACGACTGATACGATATATTGTAAACGAAGTTCTACTACATTATACTGTGTATCGTTGAACAAGATTGGAATGCTGACCGACGTGGCCGCACTTAGTGTCCCATAATCAGTACGTGGAAGCTTCAGGCCACTTCGAGCAATCGTTCCATAGACGTCAAGTGTTTGACCAGGCGCATTTGTACCGATTCCCACATTACCGGTTGCAGAAATGGTAACTGCATTGCTTAGGTGGGTTGTGCCATTATATGGCCAGATCGATAGAGGTCCATGACCAGTATCTCTTTCTCCGATGAACCATGATGGAGTAGATGGTGAAACGGTTCCAGCCGGATCAATTAAAAGGGCGGAAGCATAACTAGTGGAGGAAGTTGATACACGTAGTAGCGACCAGCCACTCGAATTATGGACATGGAAGGGTCCTTGAGGCGCCGTCGTACCGATGCCCACACCACCTGATGTAACGGACATCGCCACATTATTACCAATCGCAGTTGCCGTCTGAGTATTCGTCCATGTTAGAAAATCAATTGCATTTTGATGATTAGGATTTCCACTATTATGTCTCGTAGCAATTGCATGCGAATAGCTTGTTGAACCATCATATCCAAATATAAGTTGATATTTACTAAAGTTAAGATTAGTATTACCATTTCGTAGCTGAATGGGGCCCGTCGCAAGATCAAGAGGCTGTGTCGGCGCCGTCGTACCGATACCCACATAACCACTACACGTCACATTCAATTTATTGTCGCCATTATAATATCCAAGCCCCACATAATTAGCGGCTGAACCGTCCGCAATATGATTCCAGAGAAACGTTCCACAATTATTGGCGGAGAGAGCCTTTCCTAAGAGAAGCGATGTAGTCGTACCCGATCCCATACCCGATGCAAGAATCACAGTATTAATACCCGATGTGGTTGTATTATCTACAACAAATCGAAACCCAGGCGATGAAGAATTAATGCCGACAGCACCCCACGGCATGACCGTCAAACGAGCATTGGCGACACTCGCGGATGTGGTCAAATCGTCAATTCCGTTGGTACATAAATGCAGTTTGGACATGGTGTAATTGTTGATACCTTCCGTGATGATGGCTGTTTTTGCCGCAGTACTCCATCCATAAGGGGTGTTATAGAAATACACGGCGGCACCTCCTGAGATTTGATTTCGGCTATTGATTCCAATGCTACCGTCATCCACATACAGTCTTTGTAGAGGCACCGTTGAGCTGATACCCACATTACCGTTGTATGCTAAGACAAGCGTATTGGGGGAAGATTGTGATATGTTATTCACGCCAAATCGATAACTGACTTGTGCTCCTGCTGGTGTAAAGGACGATAAGCGCATGTTATAAGTACTTCCATCACTTGAATCAATGCACAAACCCGCGGTATCACCTTCGTCATATCGGTTTCGAATCGTAAATCGCGCGAGCGGCGCAGCGGTACCAACTCCTACAAAACCAGATGTGTAATACGCTGTGGAGCCACTGACACCCCATACGGAGCCTGTTCCTGTTGCTACTGCGGTTCCGTTCACCAGAAAACTGGTACAATTAATGGCGCCATTGACGTGAAGGAGAGATGTAGGAGCCGATGTACCGATTCCGACATTACTATTTACAGTCCATATGTTATCACGGGAATCACCAGATACCACATTGGAACCAAAGGGGGCTGTCGCGCTGGTAGTCGAGGCATAGGATGAATTATTTCCACCTGGGACAATCAGACTTGTTCCTGATGCATTCGCATTATTCAATAAGCACCCTTGTCCCGAAAAATAATAGGTGGAGCCTCCACGGAGATAGACAACAATAAATGTAGAAGTAAAATCTTCAAAGAGATTTCCCAAAAAATTACCATAGGAAACCGGTCCATCGGTGTTTCCCATAATTTTGTATTTCATATAATTGGCGCCATTCCCCCATGCAGTAGCATGTCCTTCTACCACAATGGTCACCGCGCCCTTCCATGATCCATCCATATGAACGCTCGAACGACTGATGTTGAATCGATAGGTATTGGTCGTGGCCCATGATGGACTGGCATCGATCAGAACGGGATAATAGGTGGTTGCAACCCCGCCAACGGAAAAAAGCTGTCCTTGAATCGTCATCGAACCAGCAATGGTAAGGGGATTGGTGGGCGCTGTTGTGCCGATGCCGACATAACCATTTCCCATGATACGCATCAGCTCATTCGATGCGGTCGTACTCGCTCCTGCATAAAAGACATGGTTATCTGATGTTGTATTTACTTGATAGCGTAACATCCCAAAATTAACACCAACTCCATAATATTGATGATCATTGTTCGCATTTTCCCATAGAACAATTTTACGATTGGCTAACGCATTCGAGAATTGGAGGGATCCGTTTGCAGCGGTCGTACCGATACCGACGTTACCATTCGCCAATGTCATTATTCCTGTCTGTACGATCTGTGAATCAGAGCCGTATCCAAGAAGATTAAACGAGGATACATTGGAACTCGCCGTTGTTGCAATTGGTGTAGCGTAGAATCCAGGAAGATACGAATTCACCGCAGAACCGCTTGCGTTCAGGATGATCGAGTTGGCGCTTTGATTGATGGGACCCGCCTGGTTACCGATGGCGATGGCGTTCAGGCCCTGATTGACGGCACCCGCGGTGTTGCCGACGGCAACGGTAAATCCATATGTACCTCTGTTCAACGTGAAGACTGTTGTGGCATTCGACACAGTAATATAGGAACCATCCGCCGACATCGCACAGGATGTCATGGGAGCCGAACCGACTGTGAGAGCCGTCCATGTTACGCCAAAATTGATAGAATAATAGACATTGTTTGTAGTTCCCTGTGTGACGAGGACCATAAACTGTCCCGTGAATGACATCGCTGCCCAGCTAATATTAGCGTTAATGCCTGTGAGTGTGGGAGTCGTATAGGCGCCCGAAATGCCGTTGGAATATAGGTAGGCGGTCTGATTGGCGGCAGTGAGAACGTACGAACCAGCGGTGGCGAGGAGTGGTGCATTGGCGGGGGCGGTTAAGGTGGTCGACCAGGTCGAGCCGTTGTTCGCCGAGGTATAGACCAACCCATTTTGGAAGTTGATGAGCCATTCGCCGAGACTGACGACATCATTTGGCCCGCTATAATTGGATAAACAGATTAGACGAAAATAGGTATAGGCATTGGTGGTTGTCGAATAGGTTGTAGTGGTGATCGTAGAGGAACCAAATGTCTGGGTACTAGAACTATTAACAAGGATGATACCTGGAACAAGGGTAAAGGAAGCGGTGGTCGTGACGGCGCCGGCGGCGCCATATTGGATAGGGAACCACGTGGTGCCATCGTTGGATCCAGCGATATAGTATGTTTTTGGAGTACGAGCAACAACATTTCCTGTCGCAAACTGATAGGACGCCATGACAAGTGGAAGAGAGCTTTGAATCTGGAGCCATTCACCCGTGACAGTACCGACCGTCTGAATTGTGGTGGTTTGACCCGATGAGTTCCCATTGGTTGTATAGGTAGCCGATAGAGGGACCCACTCGGTTGAAGAAACACTATTGAATGCACTTGACACAGGAGTAGTGCCGGCGGGGTCGAAAACGCTTGACGCCCTCGCTGTCCAGGTTACACCGTTCGTCGTCCATGGAGATGTGGTTATTGCATTTCCAGAAGAGGGCAACCCTACCACATTCGGTGCGGTTGTGCTCGTCGCGGACGTCATCATATTCGCGTTGGAAATCGCTAGGGTATTTATGGGGTTGGGTGTAGCCGCGGTGAAGTTAACGACCCATTCACCAATATCCAAAATGTCAGCACTGGATGTATTGATGGAAAGACTTAACAAGCGGAAATAGGTATATGCATTTGTCGTGGTGGAATAGCCTGTCGTGGTAAGTGTAGAAGAACCAAAGGTTTGTGAAAAGTTTGTAGCACTATTCACTATAATGACATTATTAATAAGCGTATATGTGGAAGAAGATGGCGATGCAGCGACAGATCCATATTGAATCGGATACCATGTCACTCCATCAGTAGAGCCGATAAGATAGAAGGTTTTAGGAATTCGGGTAGGGATTCCAAATCCAGTTGCGAATTGATAGGATGACATCACAAGGGGGACAGAACTCTGAAGTTGTAGCCAATCGCCTTGAACAGTACCAACATCTTGAATGGGTGTATAGATACCAGATGAGTTTCCTGCTGTCGAATAGGTACTCGACAATGCAATCCAACGACTTGTATAAGCATTCGCAAATGCCTTCCATGCTTCATAGCCGACACCATAGGTTGTACTCGCACTCGCCACCCATGTCACACCAGACCCAGTGGTCCAGTTATAGCCGGCGAGACCCAACTGTTGCGGTGTAACAGTCAGCTGACTCGTATTCGAAGGAGCAGGGACAGACGTACCAGTTGTGAAAACAGGGTAGAGTTCGCCAAACTGGGCGGCATCCACCGTCGTCAAAAAATTATTATTCACAATGAAACGAAAATAGCTAAATGCCTGCGTGGTGCGGGAATATGCGGTGGTTGTCACTGTTTGGCTGGTTTGACCTCTTACTGTTTGTGTGCCTGTATAGTTCATAACAATATATGTGGATGACGCTACAAAGTCAGTGTTAAACGGGTTTGCGGCCGCTACATGAAGTTGTAACGGATACCAATTGGTTCCATCCGTTGAGCCGACAATATACATCGTTTTTACTTGAGTTGTATAATTACCTGTAGCATAGGCATAGTTTGTTAAGATCAGTGGAACAGAACTCTGAAGCTGTACCCATTCGCCCCCGATGGTTCCAATGCTGTCAAGAATGATAGTAGAAGTAGTACCTGTATAAGCACCTGATGCGTTATATCTACCTGGACCTAATTGACCTAACCAGTTATTACCCGAGGCATAATTGTTATTGAATGCAAAATAGCCGCTACCAGTATTGGGACTCGAACTCGCCGTCCAAGTCACACCATTCGTTGTCCAGCTCGCAGCGGCCAGACCTGTCATATTCGGTGTGGTGGATGTAATGGTCGAGCTAGGGGCGACATAGAGCGGCATGGGGAGGGTGAAGTTGATGTACCATTCACTCAAGCAAAAATTGTAGCCAATTCCACATATTGTTGGTGCAATCATTCGAAAGTAGGTATATGAATTAGTGGAAAAAGGGTAGGTGGTACATGTAGCAACCGCAGAACCACCCGAGGTAGAGACTGTTTGGGATCCACTTTGATTCACAAGAACAACATTAGTTGGTGTAGCGTAGGTAGTGCCACCTGCAGGACTACTTGGAAGGGATACTGACTGAACTGGAAACCATGATGTACCATCATTTGATCCTACAATGTAGTATGTCTTGGGCCACTGTAATGGAGCTGCAGCTGTAAAGGAATAAGAATACATCGTGAGTGGCGTCGAACTTTGAATTTGTATCCAGTCACCCGATACATTTCCTACATTGCCGAGAACCGATGTGAAGAGGGCACCTGTATAGGCACCTGATGTATTATAGTTGCTACCCGATGCCCATGTACTACTATTTGGTGTAGTATCAAAGATGCGATAGGCTTCAAAACCGGCCTGATAGAATGTACTCGCGCTCACTGTCCATGTCATACCGTTTACCGTCCAGGATGCAGAGGTTGCAAGGGAGGAGTTCGGCGTAACGATAGGACCATTGATCGTTTTTACTGCCTGTCCTGGACTGACCAAGGATGCAATTTGAGCCGTTGTCAGTTGTGACCATGTCACGCCAAAGTTGGAACTCTGGAATACGCCGCCATTGGCGGCGGCAGCAAGCATATACTGACCTGTCGCTGATACTGCGGTTTGAACCCAATTCATGGGAACAATGGGTGAATAGGTAATAGCGGAGTTATAAATGCGGAAGTCATCGATATAGCCATTGAAGGCAATACTGGTATCGGTGACTTCCCAGGTTCCAAGACCAAATGCGGATGTAGTTGATGTTCCTATACCACCTGTATTCGTGAAACTTCCAATCAATACACCATTCACATATAAAGCGCACATTCCGCCCGTTTGAAACAGATAGTAAATATGATACCATGTATTAAGAGAAAAAGCAAAGGATGTTGTAATGGCAGTATAATTTGTTCCACCGCCCGTTAGAAAATTGGCATACATTTGATTTGAGGTGTTAAACAAAATAGCAACTGTCCCACCTGCAGAACAGAATATCATCTGAGGCGCGCTGGAGGAAGAAGACTGTTGATTGACCCAAAAGCTGATGGTAAAGTTTGACGGTAAAGACCATGAGCCTCTTACGTAATTTACGGCCGTGCCACCTACAGGGTTCGCCAAGTTCAGCGCCTGCGATCCAACAACGCCCGTTACATATCCAGGCGATCCCGTTGTCGTCAGAGTGGTCCCGCTCATCACATCCGTGATGGAGCCTTCCATCGGCAAATAAATCGAAGGTGTTCCCAAACCGACTGCAGTAAAGGTAGGTGTTGCAGAGGTACCGTTAGCACATACATATAACAACCCGCCACGAACCGACGCCAGCTGGTATTGGCCGTTTGCAGAAGCAGAAATGGAAGTATAGTTGGGAGTTCCTGCCGCAGTGGCCTGAGGATATGCGGTAGCGCCAGCGGGCAAGCCGTTTGCACCTGTTAAGGTGCCCCATGTAACACCTGAGTTCGCGCTGGTTCGAATCGTAGAGGAGCCATTCTGGATAGCGAGCTGATACTGTCCGCTCTGGTTCATCGCAACATCGGTAATGGCGGCCAGACCGGTCAATGTCGAGCCCCAACCGGTCGTAAAGGAACCGCCGCTAAAGGTATTGGATTGACTGGTGCTGGCGCCGATCGAAACCATGGTAGAAGAAAGGGTTGAAACGGAACCCGAGCCCGTGCCAGGAAGTAATCCATTGATCGTGGAAACCGTAAGGGTAGAAATCGTAATCGAGCTTCCGAGCAGGGTGCTGAAGGAACTTACCGTAAGGGTATTGGTCCAAACGGGTCCGACGTTGGAACTCACCACGTAAATGGCGCCGGCAGGCGCCGGCGTACCCGCCGTCGTATAGACGAGCGTACTTCGGAGTCCAAAATAACTGGCGAAGGTGCTGGCCATCGTACTCTACTACTCTGTCCTCTTTTTGCTGATTTTTATACACGAATATTAGCGATATGAAAATGGATCATACGAAATATCGATGATATTTTGTGTGATGCGCTTGAGTTATATTATAAAGTGTTTTTGCGAGCTTTTTCTTAAAATGCTCTATCCAGAGAATCCTTGGGACTGTGCCCAGGCTAAAAGGCTTGCCTGGCTGGCCAAAAGTCTGGCAACCTGCCCTTCTAATTCGATGATGGTGGTAGCTTGGGTGGTAACTTGTGCGGTAAGTGCGTCGTTCTTCAAATATAAATCCTTGCACGCGGCAATAGCAAACGGAGATATCTTACCATAATCCATCCCTAAAAACTCTTTTTCTGTTTCCGTACCTGACACATATTGTGGATAATAGTCCCGAATTTCTTGGGCAATAAATCCAATATGTTGATCTTTCTTTTCATCACCGATAAAGGTAAAGGTACGAGGGCGCAAAAGATCAATCATGTCGCGTATATTGGAAACATCTTCAATATTTTCTTTTAGTCGAGCATCGGATGTTGTATTGTAGGCGACAGATGTTGTCGTATGTGTAATAGAACCAATCGTCGAAGGACCTGTACCAATTGCTGCACTATAGGCAAATACCATCATCTGACTAGGAGAAGTCCCATATTTCGTAGCAACAAATGGTACATATGTCGTAGCACACATCACTGAACTAGCATTTCCAGAACCACGTAATGAAATACCACCATAGGCATTTGTACCGACATCATTATATTGATTTCCACTAGGCGCTGTACTCCATCCAATTAATAAATCAGAACTACAATGAACAAATGGAACAAAACCACCAATAGAACCACACGTTCCAGAAGATAAAGTCTGTGTTCCAGTGCTTGAAAATGACAATGATCCTGTAATACGAGCTGTACCATTGACATCGAGTAAATAGCCAGGCGCCGTTGTGCCAATACCTACATTAGGACCATTAAATGACGCACTTGTATTCGTCATATAAAACGCGGAATATAACGCGTTCGCATCTGATTTAAAAACACCAGCATTAGCCAAATCAATGAAATAAACCCCGTTCGCCTGAGTCTGTGAGGTCGTTGCGGTAGTACCATTGGAAGCACCTCCCGTTCGTACATATTCTCCACGAAACCCATTTGACACAAGACTATGAACGATTCCTGAACCATAGTTCGTACTAGCACTTGTTCGTTGAAGCTCGAGTAATATAAATCCAGACGCAGATATGGTTTGTGCATAATTAGGCGTCGCTGTACCAATACCGACATTACCTGATTTATCAATTCGCATTCGTTCGCCTGATGTTGCGCCAAAACCATGTGAATGAAAGGCAAGATAACCAGATGTGCCTCCACCGTCATTTGGACCGCCGAAGGTGATACCTGAAAATCCACTATTTGTAGAAAGATTTGTTCCACTATTTACTGCAGTAATACCAATGTATTTTACACCAGCACCCGTTGTATTATAATCTCCTAATGAAATACCTGACACAGCATTACCTCCAAATATCATCAGTTGATTGGATTGTGGCAACGTGGTACCAATACCGACAAGACCCTCTGGACGCATGGTGAGAATCGGACGAGCAGTAATCGCGCCAAAATTATAATCATAAGTATACCAATCCAGTGTGTTACCACGGCTATTAACGGATGTCGTATTGACGTAGATACCATATCCACTCGTATTCATAAATGATAAGAGACCATAGTTTGTTGTACCATCGACAGGAATAACGGATAATTTCGCTGCAGGTGTCGCTGTACCAATACCGACATTACCGCCGTTGTAATATGCTACACCACCTGAACCAGCCGTCCAGATGGAACCTGTACCAGTGGTAATCGCCACACCGTTATAGAGAATACTACCTGTCAGATTGACGCTTCCGATAACATGAAGGGAGTATCCTGGAGTGGTTGTACCGATTCCCACATTTCCCGCAGAGGAAACCGTCATAATAGGCGTGACAGTATCGGCTCCTGTGTAGGAACTTGCATTAGCAGCAACAGAAGAAAGTTGGAAACTACCACCTGACGTGCTACCAAAATAGGATACACCCATACGATATTTATACACGCAACCAAAGTTTCCCACTCCTGTATGGGACGAGCCGACCTCAATGTCTGCACGATCCGTTGTTACGTATCCGATATTTCGTAGGAAACTACCCACTATAGTGGAAGGTGTAGAAGACGAAAGATATCCAACACCTCCTGATACGACTTGAAATGGATATTGCGGAATAATACCAATGCCTGTATAACCGTTCCCGCTCAGTACATTCATTCCTGTTTGAACCACCTGGTTATCAGTGCCATATCCGAGAAGAGTGAAGGATGTCGCAGTAGAACTTGTCGTTGTCGCAATCGGCGACACATACAGTCCTGGCGCGGTCGCATTCAACACCGTGCCGCTCGCGTTCAGAACAATGGAGTTCGCTGACTGGTTCGTCTGTCCCGCCTGATTACCGATGGCGATGGCGTTCTGCGCCTGATTAACAAGGCCCGCCTGATTACCAACCGCGACAGTGAAACCACGTGCATTCCGATTGAGCGTATAGGTCGTTGTCGCGTTCGTCACCGTCAGGTAGGATCCATCATAGGAAATCCGCATC
>Ga0247722_10001169_pt1 | contig 14809 bp, 13 predicted proteins | sample MSEWelMarce3H_FC_FD_189094 | JGI IMG/M metagenome (GOLD analysis project Ga0247722, IMG submission 189094) | Subsurface sediment microbial communities from gas well in West Virginia, United States - MSEEL Well Study Marcellus 3H_FC | ecosystem: Environmental > Terrestrial > Deep subsurface >... | reverse complement strand
TGATTGGAATGCGTGTCTCTCTTGTGTTTGTATTCTGATGGTAGACGTCAACGATCCAACGTTGAAACTCCTCAATAAAAGTAGAAAAACGCATAATTGCATCTTTTTTGGGGTTGTAATCTTCTTTTTCGAGAATATTCGAAAATGTTTTTCCTGGAAATTCCGATAAAAAACATTTGTTAATCATTCCAAAAAAACGCTCAACAAATGGCTTCAACCAAGGTTTACGAACGGAGTTGTATTGAATGTTTATCCCTGCTTCTTTGCACGCGTGTTCCAAGCTTTTAGACCAAAACTCAGCTCCATTATCTACAACCAAATTTTCTATTTTACCAAAACATGGCCAATTGTTTTGCAACTTTACATCCAAATTAGGTAATGACTTGGGCTTTACTGCGTGTACTATTGCCTTTGAGACAGAAACATAAGATGGCGATTTATAACTTAAATGAAATCCTAAGACGCAGCCGCTAAAAACATCAACCAACAGTGTTAAATAGGGTCTACCGATTGGTATCAATAACTCATCATCCAGAAGAATAAGGTCTAGAGGGGAATGATCGATTTCTACACGCTCCAATATTCGCGTCGGAGGAATATGAGATGAGCAATATGCATACCATTGATCTGCTAAAAATTTACCATGTCTTGCGACAGCAGCCTGATAAGGTGGCAGTGACTTTATGCGTTGATTGAATGCTGTATATGAAATTATTGGAATTGTACCATCAACAATCGTCGAATTTTCAATTGTGATAGCGTCTTTATAGTATTCATATGCTGTGGCTACTGAAGGTCTCTTGGCGTTTAGAAAGCGAGATAAAGCGTCCTCAAAAAAGGTTTCATCCCCCTTAGTTCGGCTTTTTCTGTTGCCCATTAGGTGACGTTTTGGAACTAAGGAGACTAAATCTCCATTACTTTCAATATAACTTTTGCGCCAACGGGCTACCGTACGCCAATTTGGTCTTTTATCCATACAAGTTGAAAAAAATTCATCAAGAAGTGGATCGAGATTTTTTTGGGTCCAACCGTGTGTTACTTTTTTCTCAAGAAAAGATAATATTTTATATTTATCTAGCGCATTTGATTTCAATAAATCAGAAAAGGTTTCTAAATCTCGCTTGATTAGTTTAGCGTCGTTTAACCTTACATATTCAATTGGTGTAACTACTTTTATTTTTGTAGTAGATTCGATAAATTCATCTTCGAAATCTTTCATGCAATACTCCACACATACGGATTCGAAACCAGATCGTCATTTATTAAGTCAGCTTTAACAATTCCTTTATTTATAAGGGAGTAAATTTGTGCACGCGTTTGACCCATAGTTAAAGTTCTTATTTTGGCGATATCACTGACACTCATTCTGCCTGAGTTTTTAATGAGGTTTAGAAGGGTCTTTTGAGTTTCATTCAACTCATATATTCCTATGTATCTGTGCAGAATTTTCAGATTGTTAAGGAGAGGATAAACTCGAATCTGGTTTTCTGTTACGAGAAGAAGCTTTATTCCAAGCCTTTTAGCAGTTTCTTTTTTTGCAGAAAATTTCGCCATGAATAGTGGGTCGACGGTTTTACTATACGGTTTGTATTCATGCAGAATTACTGACCCATCATTATTATAAATTATAGCATCTGGGGTGTAGGGTAGTTTTTTCCCCTCGAATGAGTAGTAAAAACCTTCAGGCTGGCTCCTAAAGCATTTGACATTTTCGTTGTATTCATGATGAAAGCAAGCATCGAATTCCAATGAACTCTCACACATTATAGCTTCGCCAACTTTGGCGCTAGCAAACTTAAATACGTTTTTATTGGGAGCAGGTTTTCGTAAATTCCTGATGTACATCACTTAAACTCGAGAAGATTAAAGTACAATTATGCTATTACATGAATTAAATTTAGTCAATTTGTCATACTATGCTTTACTTTTAAAGCAAATAATTGATTTTATTGATTTTTAATTTTGTAAAAAAATTACATAAACTTATTATATGACAAAGAATGCTTTAAATTTGTCAAACTATGGTTGCATTATGTCAGGCTATGGTAACAGCGACACGGGAAGCGCGCGATCGCGTGCGCAGCGCCTTAATAACCTGCGGTTTTCAATTTCCGGATCGCAAAATTATTGTCAATCTGGCGCCAGCCGATCTGCCTAAAGAAGGTGGCCGTTTTGATTTGCCCATTGCCATTGGCATTTTGGTTGCCAGTGGCCAGTTGCCGGCCAATGTGGTCAGCGATATCGAGTTCTATGGCGAGTTGGCACTGTCTGGCGAGATCCGCGCGATTGTCGGTGAAATTCCATTGGCGTTGGCAGCGCAACAAGCTGGCCGTTCATTGTTACTGCCGATGCAAAACGCCATTACAGCACAACAAATCCCGGATGCGGGTGTGCTTGGTGCTTGGCATCTGCTGCAAGTCCACAGCCACCTGTTAGCGCAGCAACCATTGCCCGCCATTCCGCCGGCAACAGCCGTAGAGCAAACGGATAGCTTGTGTTTATCCGACGTGAAAGGCCAGCAACATGCCAAACGCGCGCTGGAGATTGCGGCCTGCGGTGCACATAATTTGTTAATGTACGGCCCACCTGGCACCGGTAAATCGATGCTGGCACAACGTCTGAGCGGTATTTTACCGCCATTAACCTTTGCTGAAGCCATCGAAAGTGCCGCCTTGTACTCCATTGCCGCGCTGGCAGCACCCGGAAGCTTTCGCCAGCGGCCATTTCGTCAGCCACACCACACCAGTTCTGCTCCTGCGCTTGCCGGCGGCGGCAAAATCCCTAAACCCGGCGAAATCTCGCTGGCCCACCATGGCGTGTTATTTCTTGACGAATTGCCTGAATTTCAGCGCCATGTGCTGGATGCGCTGCGTGAACCGCTGGAAACCGGCGTGGTCCATATTTCACGCGCCGGTCAACAAGCTGAATTTCCCGCACAGTTTCAATTGGTGGCTGCACTTAATCCCAGCCCAACCGGTCATCATTTGGATGGACGCGCGAGCAAAGAACAAATTCTGCGTTATCTGTCGCGCATCTCCGGCCCGCTGACCGACCGGATCGACTTACAACTCGAAGTGCCGCTATTACCGGTCGGCCAACTCAGTCTGACCGCAGGCGGTGAGACCAGCGCCACAGTTGCCGCGCGTGTCTTGGCCGGTCGTCAACGTCAACTCTGCCGTCAGGGAAAGCCCAATGCCCGCCTCAGTAGCGGCGAACTGGAACGCCACTGCCCATTGCAAAACACTGACAGTGCCTTTCTCGAACAGGCAGTTCAGCAGTTACAACTGTCCAGTCGCAGCTTTCATAAATTGTGGAAAGTTGCGCGCACCGTGGCAGATTTAGCCGATTGCAACGACATCAACCGCAGTCACTTGCTTGAAGCACTGAGTTATCGGGCATTTGATAAATTACTGCGTTATTTACGCGACTAAAGCGTCGCAGGGCTGACTGTATCGAGCTGACTGTATCGAGCTGCCTGTATCGAGCTGATTGCCCTGCTGGCTCATGCTTCTCCTTGCTTATCCCTGCTTATCCCAGCTGGCAGTCCGTTAATCCCGCTCTTGCTCTGTCGCCCTAGTTTGTTCATATACTGATAACCTTTAGTTGCAGCCGAGTCAGTTCAGATGTCGCAAGATCTCGCGCGTTTATTCCGGTTTAATTTGTGGTTCTGGTGCTTGGTGACGGTTTGCGACATCATTAACCTGATGCTCGAAGTGATGATTTGGCAGGAAAAATCGGCATCAAAGCAATTTATACTGCCAATTGGTGCATTAGCGATGCAACTGCTGCTGACCAGCGCGCTCATTATGCTCGCCCATCGCTGGCGTTTGTCAGCGCTGCGTTTATTTCTCGCCACCGCCACAGTCGCACTGTTCTATATCCCCTTGGTCAACTACCTCAGTATGGCGCTATGGCAAAAATATGACTTTCATTTAAACCTGCTATTGGGCCAACTAGACACACACGCGTTGGCATTTTTTGTCTGGGCGGCCGGATTTCTGAGCTTTAATCGCTATCACCAGCAGCAAGCACAATTAGCTGAATCACATCGGTTAGCCCAAAGTATTCAGCAGCTTGAACTGCAGGCCTTGCGCCATCAGCTCAATCCGCATTTTACTTTTAATGCATTAAATTCGGTGTGCGCCTTGTTAGAAGCCGAACGATTTGACGATGCGGAATTGATGTCGGAACAATTGTCGACGTTTTTGCGCTATTCACTCAGCCACTCGCCCGATTCATTAGTGCGCTTAGCTGATGAACTTGGCGCCATTGAAGCTTATTTAACCCTGCAAAAAACCCGGTTTGGCGATAAATTGCGGGTGCAATGGCAAATTGACGATCAGGTTAAACAACAGTTAGTGCCGGCATTATTGCTCCAACCTTTGGTCGAAAATGCCATCAAATATGCTGTGGCCACACGGCAAAATGGCGCCACCATCACCATCAGTGGCAGTCAAAATAACGGTCAGGTAAAGTTATCAGTGCAAGATGATGGACCGGGCGAGCAGCTCCAAACCAATCATGGCACTGGCGTCGGATTGCGGAATATCCGTGATCGGCTCTACCAGCACTTCGGCGCTCAGGCCGAGCTGGTGGTCAAAAGTCTGCCTGCAGGTTTTGTTGTCGCAATCGCGCTGCCGCAACATCAGAGTCAGCCGATATGACACAAAGCGCTCTGCCATCAGCACTGCAACTCAGCCGTTTTTGGTTCTGGCATCATGTCTATTGGCTCGGCTATTTGCTGTTGAAGTTCACCCATTTAAGCCTGTTGATCCCATTACAAAATGAATCTTCATTTCCGTATCTGGCGACTTATACGCTGATCACAGCGATCAACGTCGGCGCCACTGGTTGGCTCGGCGCACGGGAATTAGCCCGACCGCTGAGCCCACATCAGCAGCTAAAACGACTGGCTATCGCGCTGGCACCGTTGTTACTGTTACTGATCCCACTGCGACAATATCTGCTCACTCACTACGCCATGAGCAGCGGTCCAGAGTCGATAACGCACTGGATCCATTATTTTTTACTGGGTATCCAACTGGTTCTGCTGCCGTTATGTGGTTGGGTCGGCATATTTTTATTAATGAAACTGAATTTCTTCACCCTACAGCAACTAGAAACGCGCCAACAGTTACTCAAACAAGCGAGGCAGGCTCGACTGAAAGTCTTGCGCTATCAGCTCAATCCTCATTTTATGTTTAATACGCTGAATGCATTGAATTCGTTGGTCGTTAACCGCCAAGGCCTAGCCGCCGAAGATTTGATCCAGCAATTGTCCACGTTTCTACGCCATTCGCTGAAAAATCAGGATGACCAATGGCTGCCACTGCGCGAAGAATTACAGGCGCTGGAAGCCTATCTTGCCATTCAACAGGTTCGGTTTGGCGACAGGCTGGTGTTGAACTGGCAACTATGTCACACCGCACAATTGCAGCTCCCCCCACTGCTATTACAACCCTTGGCGGAGCATGCCATTTTACATACTGTGGCCGAACACAGTGGTCCGATTGCGCTACACATTGTATTGGAGCGACACGCAGATGAACTGCAATTAGCCATTTTTAGTCAGGACGCCAGCCCAGCGGCAGCTGCGTGGCCGGTGCAACAGCAACCCGCCAGTTTGCAGCAGTTACAAGAGCGGTTGGAATTGTTGTTTAGCGACCGCGCAACGCTGACTTTATTGCAGCCAGCACGCGGCTTTTACGCACGGTTAAATTTACCTTTGGAGATGTTATATGCAGCCCATCCGGCTAGTGATCGCGGACGATGAACCGCTGGCGATCAGTAACTTAAAAGCCAAACTCGCCAATTACCCGAACCTGCAAATCGACGCCTGTTTTGATAATGGCGACGACACGCTGGCCTACTTGCAGCAGCATCCGGTTGATTTAGTCTTTTTGGATATTCAGATGCCGGGCCTCAAAGGCATCGATATTCTGAAACAGTTAAATAAAGCCTCGGCGTTGAGCCCACCATTACTGGTGTTGGTTACTGCTTATGAACAATATGCGTTTTCCGCCTTTGAGCATTTTGCTTTTGATTATCTGCTCAAGCCGGTATCGCGCCAACGGCTGGCGCAGTGCCTGCTCGACGTGCGCACCACGTTAGATAAAAATCAGCCGCTCAGTGAAGTGGCGCCGCCACACAAGCTGACCTTCCGCACCGGTGCGTCAACGCTGTTGCTGGATGACATCGACGTACGGGTGATTGAAGCGGCCGGCAATTATATGTGTGTACAGACCTTGTCAGAAAACCTGGTGATCCGCGAAACCATCAAGGAATTGCTGCAGCGCCTGCCTGCCCATTTTGTGCAAATTCATCGCTCGATTCTGGTGAATCTGCACCATGTACACAAAGTGAAAACCCACCACAACGACTATCAGTTCACCTTATCCGACGGCAAAGTGGTGAGTGCATCAAGGCGCTATAAACAGAATTGGGAAGGCCGGCTGACAGAGATGTGATCGAGTGCGATAAGACGTCGCTCTGCCGGCACACAACCAACGGAGCCAATTGAGCCAACTGGGCCAACTGAGCCAATTGAGCGAATTGAGCGAATCCTCAAACTATTCCGCGCAGCATTGCTGGGTTTCTGTGGTTGCTACGGACTCCGTCGTTGGAGCGCCCAGACAACATTCCGCGTACAGGAAACCAAGCAGCGCTTCAACAGTGCCAAACTGTAAAATGCAGTACAGTGTGCGGCCTTCACGGCGTTGTTCCATCAATCCGACTTTACTCATCCTGCTCAGGTGATGTGACAAAGTGGAATTCGGAATATCTAGAACTTGTTGGATATCCCCCACCGGGACACCCTGTAGACCGGCTCTAACCAAGACTCGGAAAATGCCTAACCGGGTCGGATGACCGAGTTCCGCCAGCTGGGCTGCGGCCTCATTTAACTGTGTGACTGTATCCATTGCAGGGCTCTATCGCGAACAATTATTGCGTGCAGTTTACGCCGTCTCAGCAATCATTTCCACAAAGATAGAAATAAAGTTGACATTTCTGCGATTGTGGAAATATTATATTTCTATAATTATGGAAACATACTCACTGAGGGTCTTATGAATGATCAGTTCGTCACCGCTCCATGCGCTGACAGTATCAAGCTGTTTACTACAACGCTACGTGACATTTTATTAAAAATAATCAGTATCTTGCCGTTTTCAGTGCAACATAAATTTCCGGCCAAAAGCATCCAGCCGCTGCTGAATGGTGGCCAGAAATATATGACTGCTGAGTTTTTCACAAGGTTAAGTAGCTGGATATTGATCCCGATCGCGGCGCTGAAGGGCATTCCACTGTACGTTCTGGCCAGTGCAATGAGCGCCACTTTTCCAAAATGGCAATGACGGAGCAACTCATCATGCAAAAACTGCAACAATACTCCAGCGCTCGGTCTGCGGCGCCTGAGGTTGATCGAAATAGCCTGATTGAGCATATTCGGCAACAACTGAATAGCCAACAACTGGGATTAGCAAGCTCAGAAGGTTTCACCCCTGTGCCAGTATCCTTGACGCCTTGGCAACTGACTCCCGCGCAATTTAACCATGCAAAACAACTGGCTGCGTTATTAGGTCAAATTCAGGCACAGGCAACTCAGCAGCTCGAATGGCTGCTGCGCCTAACCAAAGGCCTCGCAAAATCACAAACCGTACCTGGCCAAATTTGGCGCGCGCTGCACGGGCTTTATGACAAGCGTTCGCTTAAATCCGCGGATAAATGCCAAGCACAACACAGTAATCTGATGTTAAACCGCCACGATTTTTTACTCGACAACCAGCAGCAATGGCGCTGGGTGGAATCGAACCCTATTGCCGCTGGCATGGGACCGCTCAATTCCAGTTATCTCGCGTTGTTACGCCAAAACCAACCTGGGCCTTATGCCAATAACGATGCGATAACATCGCAAGCTGAGTTTTTGGCTCAGGGCGCAACAGCCATGGCAAAACTGCAATCAGAAGACTCGTTGTCACCGTTGATGCTGATAGTGGTGGACGCTCACGAGGATAATATTTTTGACCAACAATTGCTGTGCAACGCAGTGATACGCCAGGGAGTACGAGTAGAACGTGTCACCGTCAAACAGCTACTGCAATGCTTTATTAATGATAAAAATCAATTACTTTGGCAAGAGAGCCGCGTCGATTTGTTGTACTGGCGAACTGGCTACAATCCTTCGGCCGAGCTCAATGATCAGTTCTGGCACTTTAGAGCGCAGCTTGAACAGGCAGCAGTGGCACAATCTCCAACATTGGCCGGTCAGCTGACCGGTAGTAAATGGTTCCAGCATCAATTTACGGCATTACTGCTTGATGATCCTTCGGCTATTGCGACGCAATTCGGACTTACGTCAGCGGAGATCTCGACGTTGACGCAAACTGTAGTGCCGTCTTTCGCCTTATCCGGCTTAACGCTGGACCGGGCACAACAATTAATTGCCGAAGGATATTGGTACAAAACCCAGCAGGAAGGCGGTGGCAACGTTGCTCGCGGGCAAGCGGCTAAAGACAAATTAGCCAACGCGGATAGCGCAGATTTACTGATGGCACCGATAGATGCTGCGCTGCGGCGGGAAGCTTTTACCAGTTTACGACAAGGCGAGACTACAGTTTCAACTGAGCATATCAGTGAACTGGGCATTTTTAGTTTGGGTGACGAGGCGCATTACGGCGGGTATCTGTGTCGGACTAAACCGGCGCAAAACAACGAAGGCGGCGTGCATCGGGGCGGCGCGGTGCTGGATACCATCCGCTTCCCCCAACTAACAGGCCCGTAACTCCAGCAGCATCAGGTGCTACGTGAACAGCGAACTGTAAAAGTGGGGGCGGCAGTAACGACCAAAGTACATGTTGTAATACAGTCTCTCCCGCCCCGTCAGCGTGCGCAGTCACGCATTGACAGATGAAATCACACATATACAATAAACCGCATATATGAAAAAACAGATGTAACGGTTAGCATGCCAACCACTCCCCTCCCCTTGAACCCAGTCGAATTTTTTAAGCTACTGGCCGATGAAACCCGGCTTTATTCGTTGTTGCTGGTCGTACAGGAAGGTGAGCTTTGTGTCTGTGAATTAACGACAGCACTTGTCGAATCTCAGCCCAAAATATCTCGTCACCTCGCGATGCTGCGAAATGCCGGCGTGCTGCTAGACCGCCGCCAAAGCCAATGGGTGTTTTATCGACTCAATCCGGCGCTACCCGCCTGGGCCTACCAAACTTTGGTGCAAACCCACGCCCAGAGCACAGAACTATTGGCGCCACTCATGCAGAATCTCTGTGTTATGGGTGAGCGGCCGCAAAGGGCAAAAGCTTGCTGTTAATGCATAACTTCATCAAAAGGAGTTTCCGTGGGTATTTTTGAACGCTATTTATCGGTCTGGGTCGCATTGGCAATGATGGCGGGGATCTTGGGCGGACTGTTGCAACCAGCATTATTTCAGACGGTCGCTGCGTTTGAGTATGCCCAGGTGAACGGCGTCATTGCGCTGCTGATTTGGCTGATGATTTACCCGATGATGGTGCAGGTCGATTTCTCGGCGATCCGCGATGTCGGCAAAAAGCCAGCAGGGCTTTTCCTAACGCTGGTAATTAACTGGTTGGTGAAACCCTTTACGATGGCGCTGCTGGGCTGGTTATTTTTCCGCGTATTGTTTGTCGATTGGGTCGACCCGCAAACTGCCACTGAATATATCGCCGGCATGATTTTATTGGGGGTGGCCCCCTGCACCGCCATGGTATTTGTCTGGAGCGAGCTCACCAAAGGAGATGCCAACTACACCCTGGTTCAGGTGTCGGTTAATGACCTGATTATGATTGTTGCTTTTGCGCCAATCAGTGCCTGGCTGCTCGGGGTGTCCGATATTACGGTGCCGTGGTCGACCTTGTTATTGTCTGTGCTGCTTTATGTCGTATTGCCGTTACTGGCAGGCATCGCCACCAGACGTTATCTGGCAAAAACCGCATCGTCAGGCGCTGATGCAGTGCGCAGCTTTGCGACTCGGATAAAACCGGGGTCAATCTTTGGTTTATTGGCAACTGTGGTACTGCTGTTTGGTTTCCAAGCGCAAACCATTATCAGCCAGCCCGTAGCGATTGTCCTGATCGCCATTCCACTTCTGCTCCAAACCTATGGCATTTTTGCCCTGAGCTACTTCGCAAGTTACAAACTCAGCCTGCCACATAACATTGCTGCACCGGCGGGCATGATCGGCGCCAGCAACTTTTTTGAACTGGCGGTAGCAGTAGCAATTTCGCTGTTTGGCCTACATTCAGGTGCGGCGCTAGCGACTGTTGTTGGCGTGTTAGTTGAAGTGCCAGTGATGTTATCGCTGGTCGCTGTTGCCAACCGCACCCGCCACTGGTTTAAACCTGTTTGATTATTTAAGGGAAATTCAATGTCGCATCCATTTGATGTCTTACCGCTCGATCAGGAAAATGCCGCCGGTCTAATTTTTACACCATGCCCAGGTACCAAAGGCACGCCAGTGCCGCAAGCACTCGAAACACTCAAGCAAGCCGGTGCGAGTGCTCTTATAACGCTCATGCCCACTGCAGAACTGGCATCGCATCAGGCACAAGCACTTGGCCAGTATTGTGAAGCGGCAGGATTAGCCTGGTTTCACTGCCCGATTGAGGACGACCATGCGCCGCAAGCTGATTTTGCCAACGCCTGGCAACACGCGGGGCCAGTGGTCCATCAGCTATTGTCTGCCGGCAAAACTGTGGCGATCCACTGCAAAGGCGGCTCTGGTCGCACAGGCTTGATCGCCGCGCAAATTCTGTTCGAACGCGGTCAGGATAAAGATGTGGTGAAAAGTACAGTGCAGGCACTGCGGCCATACGCACTGACACTGACACCGCATGTCGAATATTTTAAACAACTGACAGCCCGCTGAGCTGAACCATTTTTAGAGGATCGCAACATGACAATTAAAGTAGGCATCAACGGTTTTGGCCGGATCGGCCGGTTAGCGCTGCGTGCTGCATTTGACTGGCCGGAGTTTGAGTTTATCCGTATCAATGATCCGGCCGGTGATGCCGCCACCTTTGCCCACCTGCTGAACTTTGATTCAGTGCATGGCCGCTGGCACCATGCAGCTAGCCACACCGATGATAGCATCGTCATTGGGGGGACAAGCATCAGCGTAAGCCAACATAAAACCATTGCAGATACTGACTGGTCCGAGTGCGACATTGTCATCGAATGCTCAGGCAAGATGAAAAGCAAAGCGGTGCTGGAGGCATATTTAGCGCAGGGGGTTCAGCGCGTGGTTGTCAGTGCGCCGGTCAAAGAGCCAGGGGTGCTAAACGTGGTGATGGGGGTCAATCATCAGCTCTACAATAAAGACCAACACCGCATTGTCACAGCCGCCAGCTGCACCACCAACTGTCTGGCGCCTGTGGTCAAAGTTATTCACGAAAACCTGGGCATTAAACACGGCTCCATCACCACTATCCACGATTTAACGAATACCCAGTCGATTTTGGACACTCCGCACAAAGACTTACGCCGGGCCCGCGCTTGTGGTGCGAGTTTAATTCCGACGACCACCGGTTCTGCGACTGCGATCGCCGAAATTTTCCCCGAGCTGAAAGGCCGCTTAAACGGTCACGCGGTACGGGTGCCGCTGGCCAATGCGTCTTTAACCGACTGTGTGTTTGAAGTCGAGCGCGCCACAACAGCCGAAGAAGTCAATCAGTTGCTCAAAGTCGCCGCCGCAGGTGAACTGCAAGGGATCCTGGGCTATGAAGAACGGCCACTAGTGTCGGTAGATTACAAAACCGACCCGCGTTCCAGTGTGATTGATGCACTGTCGACCCTTGTGGTTAATGGCACTCAGGTGAAAATTTACGCTTGGTATGACAATGAATGGGGTTACGCCAACCGTACTGTCGAACTGGCCCGGTTGGTTGGTCTGGCGGACCAAAGCTAAACCCCGTCGCAACAACGCCAAAAGCAAGCTGCAGTGCATTTGCCATTGTCACTGCAGCCATCTGCTGCAACATCACTGTGAGTAAAACCGCCATGTCCGAGACTGTAAACAAGGCCGACCTGCACCAATATTTGGTCGTAACCGGCAACTACTGGGCTTTTACCCTGACCGACGGCGCTCTGCGCATGTTAGTGGTGCTGCACTTTTACAGTCTGGGTTATAGCCCGCTCGCCATTGCCTCGCTGTTTTTGTTTTATGAATTGTTCGGTGTGATCACCAATCTGCTCGGCGGTTGGCTCGGCGCGCGGATTGGTCTGAACAAAACCATGCACATTGGCTTATTGCTGCAAGTGCTCGCGCTTTCGATGCTGCTGGTCCCCACAACAATGCTGACTGTGCTTTGGGTGATGGGCGCACAGGCGCTGTCTGGCATCGCCAAAGATTTAAATAAAATGAGTGCAAAAAGCTCGCTGAAATTGTTGCTGCCGGAAGATGCACAAGGGGCTTTGTATCAATGGGTCGCCATTCTTACCGGTTCCAAAAATGCGCTAAAAGGTGTTGGCTTCTTTTTAGGTGGGCTGCTGCTGGCACAACTAGGTTTTCAGAGCGCAGTAGCGCTGATGGCCGCAGTCCTTGCCGCTATTTGGCTGCTGAGTCTGTTTTTGCTGAAAAAAGACTTAGGCAAAAGTAAATTCAAACCCAAATTTAAAGATCTATTTTCAAAAAGTTCAGCCATCAATAAGCTCTCAGCCGCGCGTTTGTTTTTATTCGGCGCTCGCGATGTGTGGTTTGTCATCGCTCTGCCGCTGTATTTGGCTAGCGAATTTCAGTGGAGCCAGACCCACATTGGCAGCTTCCTGGCACTTTGGGTGATTGGTTATGGCATGGTGCAAGCATTCGCGCCTGCCATTACCAGGAAGTCAGCCGGGAAGTCAGCCGATAAGTCAGCTGGAAAAGTTCCAGGCGCTGCAACGGCGGTTAGTTGGGCCACGGCATTATGTGCAATCCCACTGCTAATCAGTCTTGGCATGCAGCACAGCGACGCGCCACTGGCGGTGCTGATTGGCGGCTTGCTGGTTTTTGGTGCTGTGTTTGCTATCAATTCTTCACTGCATAGCTATCTCATCGTCAGTCTCGCCGGGCGCGATGGCGTATCACTGGATGTCGGTTTTTATTACATGGCAAACGCCATGGGCCGACTGATAGGCACGGTGCTGTCGGGCTGGGTTTATCAAGCTGCCGGCCTCGAAGCATGTTTGTGGGTATCCAGTGGGTTTTTATTGCTGACAGTCTTTATCAGTCTCGGCTTGCTGCGAGAGAAAAAACTAGCAGTTTAGCGGTTTTATCGGCAGTTTCTGTGTGCAGCCGGCGAAGCCAAAACGCCGGTATCGCTGGTTCAATCAACTTGAAATGCTCGCGGCCTGCATTGTCAGGCATGCAATTGCCTTGCTGCACTCAAGTTGACTGACCAACCAATCGATACGGTCGGTTCAATTGGGTACAAAACGGCTCTGCGGCCTCACCCCTCGCCAAACAGTGACAATAAATCCAGCGCGCTGCCCTGCCAGGGTTGACCTTGGGTCCCAGCGAATAACTGGTCGGCGAGGCCGCGTTTGTATTGTTGCATCTGCTGCACTTTTTCTTCGACGGTATGACGGGCGATTAGCTTGTACACAAATACCGCCTTATCCTGGCCAATACGATGCGCGCGGTCGGTGGCCTGATTTTCTGCCGCCGGGTTCCACCAAGGGTCGTAATGGATGACGGTGTCGGCCGCGGTTAAGTTGAGGCCGGTGCCGCCAGCTTTGAGGCTAATCAGGAATATCGGTTTATCACCGAGTTGGAAATCGTCGATTTGTTGTTGGCGGTTTTTGGTCTGGCCGGTCAATTTGCTATATGGAATGCCAAGATACTGCAGTTCCTGCTCAATTAAGCCGAGCATACTGGCGAACTGGCTGAAAAGCAGAATTTTACGGCCTTCTTCAATCATTTCCGGCAGGTTGTCGCGCAGCCATTCCAGTTTGGCGTTGTGTTTGACCGATTGCGCCTGTTCAATCGGCACCAGCCGCGCATCGCAGCAGGCCTGACGTAACTTCAGCAGCGCATCGAGAAACTCAATTTGACTGGCCGCGACGCCTTTTTTCAGGAACAGCTCCCGCACTTTGGTTTCCATCACCAGCCGGATGCTTTCATATAAATTACGCTGGTCATGCTCCAGCTCCAGCAGCTGAATAATTTCAGTTTTATCTGGTAGTTCAGTGGCAACTTGGCCTTTGGTGCGGCGTAACATAAAGGGGGCGATGCGTTGTTTCAGCGCATTTGACCGCTCCATATCGCCATGTTTTTCAATGGGTTTACGAAAAACCTGCTGAAAATAGCTTTCGGTACCCAGTAAACCAGGCAACACAAAATCAAACAGTGATTTTAATTCGCCCAGATGGTTTTCCAGCGGCGTGCCACTTAACGCCAAACGAAAATCGGCTTTGAGTAACCGCACCGCCTGGGCCGCCTGACTGCCGGAATTTTTAATATGCTGCGCTTCATCCAGCACCACCAAACTAAACCGCAGGTGCTGATAGACTTTGACGTCACGAACAATCAGCGGATAGGTGGTCACCAGCAAATCATAGTCAGCCAACTGCTCAAACAAATGCTGGCGTTTACTGCCGTAGATTTGCAGCACGCGTAAGTCTGGCGTAAACCGCGCGGCTTCTTGCTGCCAGTTGCCAAGTAAACTGGTTGGACAAACAATCAGCACCGGTGCATTCAGTCGGCCGGCTTCACGCTCACTTTGAATAAAACTTAACGTCTGCAGCGTTTTGCCAAGCCCCATGTCGTCAGCCAGAATGCCGCCGAGGCCATAGG
>Ga0247722_10001168_pt1 | contig 14813 bp, 14 predicted proteins | sample MSEWelMarce3H_FC_FD_189094 | JGI IMG/M metagenome (GOLD analysis project Ga0247722, IMG submission 189094) | Subsurface sediment microbial communities from gas well in West Virginia, United States - MSEEL Well Study Marcellus 3H_FC | ecosystem: Environmental > Terrestrial > Deep subsurface >... | reverse complement strand
TCGGTCCATACAAATGAAAAAAGCAAAAACGTCGATGAAACGTTTCCAACAATGAACGAGTTGTCAAAATTACGCAAATTCTCTTTGTGTCGGGTGTTCAGTTTCAAATCAAACGATTTCATTGACTTTGTTTTGAACCAGTAGGCGCTTAAAATGCGGAACAGACTGTATATATTGAAAACGACAATGCACAAAACACACAACAAAAACACATTTTTTATAATCATGTTTTGTAAAAATGCACTTTCGAAAATCGCAAACCCGGCTTGAATCGTATCTTTATTTTGTATCGCAATTCCGAGAGAGAACAGATAGACAACTGCCAACATAATGTACCCAAAAAACTTGTAATTGGGTTCTTTGACATAAATAAATGCAATAATATAAAAAACAATCAAGAAAACAATACTTTGACTAGTCATTTAATATACCCCCATAAAAAAAGTTTTATGCCTTTACACCATGTCTTGTCTTTATCCACTCGAGCAAATCATCGGATCCGAATCCTTGGTCAAATCCTTTCAAATCAAAGAATTTGGGTTTTTTCATCTTCTCTGTTTTATAGAAAATATACGGACCGAATTTCCCATTGCGAACGCTGAGTGTCGGCGTTAGAACGCGGAGTACTGAGGTCGCCGGTTTCTCTTCTTCCAAGAACGGCACAACATCTGCCAACACAATTTTATCAAGTTGTTTTTTCAGTTTGTTGAGAGAAACCTTTTTGTCATCCCCGTATTCCACATATGCACCAAATTTCCCCATTTTCAATTCAATCTCGTGTTCTCTCCACATCCCTAAAATGCGTTGTTCGGTTTCCGCCAAATCTTCATAACTATATTCGCCCAATTCCAACTTGGCAATGTCGATTTTGAGCCCCTTCTTCACCGATTTCAGCATGGGTTTGCCGTCTTCGTTCAACAGGCTCTTGTGTTTTAAAAGGAACCCATCCTTGTAAAAAATGAGAGAATAGTTCTCGTCAATGCTATACACCTTTTTCTCTATTTTATTGACCTCTTTCACCAACTTCTGTATCTCTGCATAGACATCTTTGCACACATTGTTCCAGAGTTCTTTGCCGGATGCGACCAAGTCGAGCCGTTCCTCCATTTGTTTGGTATAGTCGTAAGAAAAAAGGCTCTCGAAATGTTTCATCAAGAATTCAATGACGACGGAACCCATTGGGTCAATGACGAGCTTCCCGTGTTCCGCGCCCATTGTTTTTTTCACGGATTTTGCCGTGGGAGCCTTCTCGTCTGCCCTCAAAAAATACTCGTGGCATTCGACCACAGTTCCTGGAACATCGGTTTTCTCTACATACTTGCGTGTTTGAATGACATCAATCAACATAGAGAAAGTGGATGGACGGCCGATTCCGAGATCTTCCAACTTACTGATAAGACCCGCTTCTGAGTACCGCGAATGACGGTTTGTGAATCCAACCACGGACTGAACATAGTTGTAATTGACCGTTTTGTTTTTTAGGGTTTGGAATCGGAGAGACATCGATGAAATGAGCTCGGGTGTCAAAGATTTATCATTCGATTTATCTAGGGTCGATTTATCATTCGATTTATCTAGGGTCGATTTATCATTCGATTTATCCACAGCATCCAAGAATCCGCCAAACTTGGGGATTTCAAAGGTGTATTTGTACAAATTGTTTTGGGGCGCATCAATTTCCAAGGGAACCAGATTAAATGTAGCCGGAGCCATACAACTTTGCACAGTATTCTGCCAAATCATTCGATACACGCGCTCCACGGCTCCCGTATTCTTATCTCCAATGAGAACCAGATTTTTCATATTTAGATTGGTGACGCGAATGGCTTCGTGTGGATTCTCCGTGTCCGCGTTCCCGTTTAACTCCATCAATGTTGGATGGACATGTTTGTCCGTCCATTTATCCAATATATATTTGGTTGCGGTTTCAATGAAAATCGGCGAGTATTTGCGGTTCTCTGTGCGCATATAGGTAATGTGTCCCAATTGGTAAAGCGTTTGGCAACAGGCCATGGTTTCCTTCGCACCAATGTGCAAGAGATTGTTGGCCTGCTGCAAAAGAGCGGATGTATTCAAAGGTTTGGGGGGCGTTCTCTCCGAGAGCTTCTGCGGATAAACCGTGAATTTATGGGAATGAGATGCAGAGAGAGAAAGGAAATCACAAACTTCCGTCTCTGTCTCGAATTCTTTTTGAAGTTCAAACATCAAATTTTGCGGGAAAAAACACGCTTGGATCCGGTGTTTTTGTCGAACCGCCTCTGCGCTCACCTTTGCCTGCATTTCATTCTCATACACAAGACGCAGTGCGGGGGTCTGACACCGCCCCGCCGACAATGCATTCTGCGCATTCTTGAACACGTATTTCCATAAAAGTGGAGAGATGGTGAATCCCACTAACAAATCCAGCACTTGCCGCGCCTGCTGTGCGCGAACCATATTCATATTGATGGTTCCCGGGTTCTCCACGGCCTTAAGCAATGCGGGTTTGGTGACTTCGTGGAATAAAATGCGGCGCGTACTCAACACTGGCAAATCAAATACTTCACAAATATGCCATGCAATTGCCTCGCCTTCTCTGTCGTGGTCTGTTGCCAAAAGGATGTTTTCTTTGGGGAATGTAGAGATGACGGATTCCATTTTTGAAATGTGGGCTTTTTTATCTGGATCCACCGTGTATAAAGTTTCAAAATCCCCCTTGACATTGATGTTTTTTAAATCATTGATTACGCGGATGTGGCCATTGCACGAAATGCATTTGTAGTTGGAGCCCAAATAGGTCTCGATGCTTCCGCATTTACTGCTGGATTCCACAATTAATAAATATTTTTTCTGTTTCGACATACATATTCATAGAGAGAAATGTTTATGTATTTATGAAACTTGTAATAAAAAAAACGAGTTTTTCATTTTATTGTTTTTCTTTGTTCTAAGCCTTGCTTTGAGCCTTGCTTTGAGCCTTGCTTTGAGCCTTGATTTGAGCTTTGCTTTGAGCCTTGCTTTGAACAGTTGTTTTGAGTACATAAAATCGGTTCTTGAATGTTTTTTTTAATTTTATGCAAATCTCTTCCGATGTCAAATCAATCAATTGTTGAATTTGTTCAAAAATGAGTTCTTTTTTGTTTTGACAAAAATCACTGTAGAGGTCGGCGGGAGAAGAAGAACTCAACCTTTCGCTAATATAAATATCAATCTGTTCTAAAAATAATGGAGAGAGTGATATATATTTTTTTCGCGGCGTCTCTTCAACGTTCTCTACTTTCTTGCGGAAATAGTATCGCGCGCTTTTGAACATCTTATCCAAAACATCGCCTTTGTATCCGGAATTCTTCAACTGTTCAACTTCTTGTTCAATTTGCACCGACTTTTGTTCGGTCCATTCGGACCATGCTTGTTTAAACACTTTTCGGTCATCGTATTTATGAATGATGGCAAACTGTTTCAAATCTTCTATAAACTTTTCGCCAAAATCGTGGCGAAAAGTTTGAATCGTGGGGTTTAATTCGGGGTTCATGACAAACCGCCTTTTGCGAATATTGGTTCTTGACATTTTTAAGTAATCGAATCATTTATGCATATGCATTCAATTGCATAAAAGAGTTCAATTTTCGATTTTTTTTGCCAAACTGCATAAAAGAGTTTTTTGGTCCAGGATTTTGTATTTATTCACAATCAATTTGAAAAAAAGGTATTCAAATACGGCCACGAGTACAATGAACTGCACCATTTTGCACATTTCTGCGAGAAAGACCGATTGTTTCCAATAATAGATGGCAAACCAGGTTTCTTTGGGTTCTTCTGTTACGACAACGCGTTTCGTCAAGGACGACATTTCAATTCCCCGGTCGTCATTTTTCTTTTGTTCCGACAAATTGTTAGCACTTCCAAATGCCATGAGCGATGACCCAGAATTGTATTTAGGCGATGGTACAGGAATCTCTCCGAATTTCACATAGAGCAATAACAAGTCTCTGCAAAAGAGCAACAAAAGAATGGCGTTGATTGCAATCAAATAATAAACACAGATATTCCACAACTTATGATTGCTGGTATCAAGCCGTTGTTGGTATTTCGGGCATTGATCGAGGTTGAGTGTAATGTTGTATTTTGGGACATCATCCAGGTTTATCAAATTCAGGATCAGTTCTTTTTCGTAAGGCATAATGTAAAAAATATAAAAAAGAATTTCAAATTCGGTTAAAAAATAAAGATGGATGAAGAAATTCATTTGTTATAAAACAAACATAAATAATTATAAATAGTTTTATAAATAATGATTTCTGAAAAACGTATGGAGTGGGATGACTATTTTATTTCGATTGCAATACTTGCTTCGCAACGGTCTCCTTGTACAAGACTTCATGTGGGGTCGGTAATTGTAAAAGACAACCGAATGATATCGATGGGATACAATGGATTTATTGCGGGATGTCCGCATGTCTCTCATATGCGCGATGGACATGAACAAGCCACTATCCATAGTGAAATAAACGCCATTTGTGATTGTGCAAAACGCGGTGTTAGCTTACATGGTGCAAAAATCTACATTACACATTATCCGTGTCTGCAATGTTTCAAAACAATTTGTTCAAGTGGCATTGTAGAGATTGTTTATTTGGACGATTACAACAATGATGAATTGGTTGCGAGTATTTCAAAAGACTCCAATATTGTTATACGAAAACTTAAGGGAAACCTAAGGTAAAGCCTCCGAGCGAAGCGATGTATAAAAGGGAACATAGTTACCTTTTATAATAAAGGAGGGATTAAAAGGGAACCTTGGTTCCCTTTAGATACTTTTGGAACAGGTCAAGGGCCTCTTTCGGTTTATAAGTAGGAACTTCATGTCCCGCTCCATGAACCGTCATGAATGCGAACCGCGAATCTTTGCTGAAAGGCGTTTTGAACGTTGTACTGTAACCCGCAGTTTGCCCATCCACCATCCATGTGGTCCAAAGATTATCTACCGGAAACCCCAAATCATAAATCCATTTCTGCGTTCCAATCGTCCCGCAAACACTGTCATCATCGCCCGAATACACCAAAATGCGCAAATCGGGGTGTGTTTTGGAATTCAGAAGGGTCCGGTAATACTTTTCCATTGGCAACATTTTATCCGCCATTTGGTATTTGGTTGTATGCGAACACTCGACCCACTCAATGTCGTCAAGAACGTGGATCGCCTTTTTTACCGCAGGGTCGTTCAAATAATTGGTGGAGAACTCGTCTTCGCAAGGTTCATAAGAGGCAACTCCATCAGATCCACCTTCAGATCCATGGAGAAAAGTGTGCATCGCCCTTTGTTGCGACGACAAGCAAACCGGGTAATCCAATGCATACGGGTTCAAATTGCCGACTTTTTTCATAAAATCGAGAATCATGTAAGTGCAAACCGAATTGTTCAGCTGCTGCTCCACGGTTAAGCACCCATTGGCGACGTATTTGTCCCAAGATGGTTTGGGCAAAAGTTGTTTGCCCCAATAGGTTTCCATCTCTGCGCCCACGCCCGAATAATAGTCCGTATAAGGATTGCCCACGGCAAACCCCTTAAAATTCAGCTTGTTCATTTCGGTCGCATCATTATAATTGATAATTTCGTTTGCCAATGTGGGCATATAATGCCCGCCGTATGACTCGGATGTAATGTAAAGGGGGGAATCAGCAAATTGGGGAAACCGGGTAAGAAACCCACGAATTGTCGCTAAATTGTCCTTGGCCGCCTGGTCGTCGCCAATTTTGTAATCGTCTTTATTGTTTGAATAGGAGAAGCCCACACCAACCGGTTGTTCCAAGAAAACCATGTTTGCAACCTTATTCCAGGCGTATTCATTGGGTTGAATGAGTCCCGCTTCATCGGGGCGAAATGGGCCCTGCTCAGTCATGAATCCAATCAAACCGGAACAGCCGGGACCCCCATTGGTCCAAAATACAAGAGGTGCGTCCGGAATTTCCGCTTCAACCAACCAGTAATGAATCTGTTTTTCCGTTCCACTCAACTGAATGTATCCACTAAACTGGTTGAATGCGGGTTCATAGGATAAACCCGGCATTTCCAAAACTTGATCTTGGAGAGCTTCTTTCGTATAAGAACCTGCGATAACAGAGAACAATGAAATAAGAACAACTGCAATAAACATTATACGTTAGAATCCGATTTTATTATTATATTGTTTTCATTAAAACAAAAAATCTACCACAATTGGGTAATGGTCCGAATTCGTGGTTTCGCACGATTCTGGATAAGGATGCGGGAAACTAACTTTGGTAATTTTATCTACTAAATTGGGCGTAACCAAAAAATGATCGATCATCGTCATTTCCCCGAGAGAAGACGCACAATCACTGTTTTTGTCCCACCAGTCCGTGTATCTCTGGTCTTGATTCACCAATGAAGCAACGGATTTCAATTCATACTGCCCCGCATAAGTCCCCGATTGTCCTTTCAAAATATTTAAAACCATGGATATTGGTTTGTCATTGTTCAAATCCAGAATCTCTCCATCATAATCATTCAAATCCCCCATAAAAATGAGTCCGTCGTTCGAATTTTTTAAAAGATTCACAATTAATTCTTGCAAAACAGATGCTTGGGCTTCGCGCGATGCACACCGCGCCGGGTCGGTCGGATACGCCAACAAATGTGTTCCAATTACATGCACGGACATTTCGCCCATCTTATACGTGGTGTAATAATTCTTGGAAACGCCGGACGAACCGGTTCCGGTGTATCCACAATGGGAATCGGCAACTGGGTACGTATGGGTGCCCGACGTTCTCTGCAGATTTACCGTAGGAGTCATTTTGCTAAGGAGTCCAACGTTTTGTCCAGTGGAAGAATCGGTTCCGTAAATCAAATAAGGCGTGTAACTATTGTTCAATAATCCATTCAGTTGAGAGAGCTCGTAACAACCTTCCACCTCGCATAAATTCAAAATATCTGGATTCAAATCGCGAATTACCTCTGCTAAAGAATTCATATGCGTGGTGGCTGTCGATAAATTGGGCCACGAACAACTTGAACCTGGACATCCGTTATAGGTTTTAAGAAAAAACCATTCCACATTGTATTGCATAATTCGCAAACTTTTTGGGGTTGTCGGAATTGGATCCACGACGTAGCATTGCGTGTCGTTTGTGTTTGACGCATATGCCAATCCAAACAATAGCAGTGACGTAATCAAAGGAATAATCATTGGTATATACACTAATCATTATTTATTTTTATTTTGTTGTGGTATATTTAAAAACATTCAGCATTTCTAAATTTGGATTCAAAAAATCGTCAAAATTATAGGGATACTGTTTTAACACGTTGAGCATCATTTTGGACGCTTTGCTTTCATCTACAAAATTCCCCTCACTATCTACATAATTATACACGGTCTCTTCAACCATTTCGCAAATGGGGTATTTGATTGACCGCACGAAATTCAAAATATTTTGAATTTTTTTTTGTTTCATGGCAACATCTTCTAATATTTTGGGGTTTTTATCCAGTTTATATTGTTCCAGGTGCGTTTGAATCTCTCCCAACTCGCTATAAACGTCTTTCATTTTTTTCGAAATGATATTTATTTTGGTGGTATCATGTTGCATATTATAGTAAGACTCATTTACGTTGTTTATTAAATCATCCGGGAGCATGTTATTTGTTTTAATAATTTCAATGTTTTTTTCAAATTCCGCAATGGATTTTGACTCTTCAATGTATCCAAAAAGCATGTTCATCTTGGCTTGAATAATTTTTTGTTTGGCTAAATCAATCTTTTGTTTGGCATCCAAAATATCCGATTCTGACAAACTCAAACTCGATAAAATTTCAATATTTAATTTACAAGGATTCTGCACATTTCCACATGCCGCCGATAAATTGTTTTCTAATTTTGAAAAAATAGTTCCACCGTCTCTCCCACAATTTACGCATTTGAAAACAGCATTTCTTACTTTTTGGATTTTTTCTTTTCTAGAACCATTCCCGTTCATTATTTTCTGCACCATGTCTTTATTATTCGTCTCGTACTGGTTTTTGAGTGCGTAATACTCATGCACGGCTTGCTTCACATCCGTGATTTCAACGTCGTCTCTTGCTTGACGTTTTTGAGATTTATTTTCAAAAAGAATTTGAGTGTGCGAGTCCTTGTTCAATTTAAAATTCGAATTGTCCATTTGTTTTCCACCAATAATTTGAGATAATCTCGGATTGTTTGTACAACTGACATTGGTGCATGAGTCGGCGTCACTTAAATCAAGCTCTTCCAAATCATTGTGGTCAATGAACAGAGTTTCCAACGATGCAGGTAAATTGCTTATTTTACGTATTTCATTGTGGTTTAACTGTAACAAGAGTAAATTCACCATATTCGTTAAATCAACGGCGGTCAAAACATTGTGATTCGCCTCTAAATGCACTAAATCTCTCAACTCCAAATGGGGAATTTTTTCTAATTTATTGTGGTTGATAATTATTTTATTAATGCCTCTTGGAATATTGTAGATTCGGGAAATGGTGCCCTGTATAAAATGAATTTCCTCCAAATTTTTATTGTCCAGTGGAGATAAATCGATTTCGCCATCCAACGAAATCGAAATATAGCATTTTTGCCCCACAATTGAATCGCCATTATTTATTAATTCTAAAAACGGATCCATTATATATACAATCATCATTTATTTTATAGGCAAATTCCTCAAATAGTAATCCGTATCTACAAATGGAATTTTAGTCATCCCCGAATATTCACCCCGTTTTCGGTCATCTTGATACATTTGGATTTTCGACATTACAATTTCTTGGTCTCTCTTCATTTTTTGTTGAATTTCATAAGGGGTTTGTTTTGTTTTGTATCGATAGTAGAGAAACCCTCCAAAGACAAGTGTGAATAAAACAACTACGCCAAGATTAAAAAAGAAAGTATATGTGTTCATTTTGTATTCGTGTGCTTTTTTCAATGAATTTTCAATAAAATATCGAACATCTGGTTCTACTAAACTTGGATTTTCAGACATATAAATTTTTATTATATTTTTGAAATGAATTCATTACGCCAAAATTACAATCTAAAAGAATAATATAAATTATGGCAAAATCTACAAATATGATTACACTTCTATTTACAGGATCCATACTCATTATTGTTGCAATTATTTTTATTATTGCCAACAGTATTACTTCAAATAGTTTTGTGTTGTTGATTTTAGTTTGGATCATTGTTTTTGTTTTTACAGTTTTAATTAAATCGCAAATTGTAGCAGATGAGAGAGATATTAACAACAACGATATAACAAATATTTTACAATCCACTTCAATCGCGGTGTTCTTAATTATCGGGTCTTCCTTGGTTTCGATCCATTCCGTTCCAATTATTGGGCGCGCATTTGAAAACACGATTGGTTATTGGTGGGTTGATAATGATTCCCTGTCCGAAATTACTCAAAAAATGTTTACTACCAATGACAATGAAAAATACAACCTTAATTTGATTATTACACAACTTTTTTCAGATGAAAAGCGAGAACAATTCGACAATTATCTGAAAAACATTCCGTTCAAACATATCAATTATGAATTTGCAGAGAATTACGATAAAGAAAACACCGAACTACCGATTAATCAATTGTACGAAAAAGTAGTTCAAAAATATAAAATATCAAAAGCGTCACTTATTTCTTTAGCAACAATTATCACCATGTATGTTTGTTACATGCCAATGAAACACCCTTGGATTAACAAGTAGCATCATTTGTAACCGTATCCCATTTTATTTTATAAGTGTCGGCCCATTTCTTTTTTGCACAAACCGCATTTTGTCCAGCGGCGGACCATCCGGAATTGGTAAAGTCAAATTTACCGTCTTTAAACACATCTTTTGGCAAAAGTTCGCTCGTGCTCGCTGCATTCTCTCCATAATTCATGTAAGTATTGTTGGCAGGTTGTTTGCAGTAAGCTTTTTTAGTTGTTGAGTCATTTTCAATTTGCCAGTAGTCTGGGCATGTTGTCTGGACGGAGAAACTCGTTTTATGTTTATGTTTAGACATTGTCCATCCTAAAAATGCTAAAACTAAAATTAAAATAACAACTGCAATTGAAACAACTAGCATATAAAAATTATCAAAACCAATTGAGGCAGCGGTAGGCATCGCAGGCATTGCAGGCATCGCTGGCATTGCAGGTGCTGCTGGCGCAGAGGGTTGTCCAAATCCAATATTCATTTATTATATATTAGTTCTCTATAAAATTGTCTGCATCTATTTTATTATGTCTAAACCTGGTTCATCTGTTTCAAATGCCTACAACAATAAAATTTTGGATTTAGCAAGATACAATGGTCGCGTTAATTTGATGGAAGAACCCGACCCTGCAATCCAGTTTCAAATTGCAGAGAAAGTCGCCATTAAAAATAAAGCCATCGAATACCGTGGTGCTATTGCTGGCGAATGGGAAGATAATATGTTGAGTCAAGTGTTTTTCTCTGCGGGGAATATGCAAATCTTGCAAAACGGGATTCGTGCCGGGGTTTATAAAATGTCCAAGCAACAATTCACGGTTCTTCCACAAAACCCGGATACCTTGAAAATCATTATGCGGAGTACCTATATGCAGTACGCGCAACATTTTCCCACGGGCATCACTGCACAAGTGGAGCGACTCAACAAGGTGGTTCTAGAATATGCGATTCCCAATGTGTATAATGAGGCGGTTGGATACATCAAGTACCGCGAGGATATCAGCACATTGGCCGTGCCGTTTGACCTGCCAACCAAGATTGACCGGGATTATAAGGAGCTGGATTCGAGCCGGGAGTTTTTCGTCAACACTCGATAAGGGAACTACGTTCCCTTATGAACCTTCCTCTATACCTCGCTTCGCTCGGAGGCCCCCTTAAAAAAAAACAATTTGAAATTAAATTTTAAATTGTTAAAAAAATATACAAATGAAAAGGAGGGGGTTTGGGGGAACCTACGGTTCCCTACTCATCCGTAACCAACAATCTGCACATATTGATCGCTTCAATGTTCTCGGTAATCGGTTTGAACAAGTTATAAATGATTGCATCGTCTCGGAATCTGGCCGTATAGTCTTGCTGTGCGTTGTTTCGGCCTACACGCCCAAGTGCCTGAATCGTCTTTTGCTGCGACATATTGGTCAAATCTTTACCAATGACTTCATGGCAAAACTGGTAATTGGTTCCGTAAATGTAGTCCGACGATGCAATAATCATAAACAGCCGTTTTTGACTTGCCATCTCCTTGACAATTTCTGTGTATTCCGTGTTTCCCTGGTTTTCAAACGATCCAATGCCCAACAGTAGCAGAATCTTGAGTCGGTCGTCAATCACGAGCTCCATGACACGTTTGGTAATATCTGAATTGATGGTTGGAATGAATGCATTCTCTACGATTTTGGGCACCCAGATGTTTTGGTGTTCTGTCGTGTTTGGTACATATACGGAATCCAGCGATATTGAAATGAAATGTGTTTTTAATTCTTCAATCTGTCGGTCAATTCGGTCTGCCGCGGTAGTTGTCAAGTCGTCCATATTCATATTGCTCTTGTCTTTCACTTCAACGCCTTTGAGTTCGTCCTCCAGCTTTGCTTGCAACTTTGCAATCTTTTCCAAAATTGCATTATTGAATGCGATTTTCTGCAACATTTCGTCGAACACCTTTTTGGGAATATTGGACTGCTGGATGTAAAAGTTGCTGATGGTGCCAATGTTTTCAGTCAAATAAATGGTGGGCCCGTCCGTTAAAGTATGTGCGTCGGCAGTTGTCAATAAGATTCTTCCCGAAGCGATCGAATTTGCCTTTGCCTTCTCTACGAAGGTTGGTTCTGTAGAAACGCTGGCTGTGCGTGCAAGTGGTTTTCCTGAGGATCCGTTAAGACTTGATCCGCCGTTAAGACTTGATCCTGAGCCGTTAAGACTTGATCCACCGTTAAGACTGGATGTTTTTTTAATATACGGTTCTTCAAATTTGGGTTTTAACATTGTTTTGACGTATCTGTAAATGGTTGGCCACGCACTGTCTTCAATGCTACGCATGAGTTCCAAATAATAGACTTTGATGCTATTCATCTTAATCTTGGCGACATTGTTTTCAAAATACGTTTCCGGGTAAAGATGTTCTGGAATGAAATTCGTTTCTTTCAAATACACAATAAACCGAATGATTTCGCTCAAATCGAAATATCGCAATAACGTCTGGTTTCCATTGCAGTAATCCACACATTCTTGCATATCTCGATATTCTTCAAACATATTGTGGGGACAGACGCAATACCCCATTTTATTAATAATGGAGATTGATTTGTTGAAATCGAAACTTTGGATCGTGACCACTTCCGGCGCCACTACAAATTTCCTTCGAAAATCCATAATCATCGGCATCAATTCTGCGGCATTCGGTAAAGTCGCCGAAGACAAAACCATGTTGGGTATCTCATTTTCCGACCAGTTGCGATGAATGATTTGGTGCAATGCGTGGTCTTCGCAGTCGAGTCCAATGGTTGGTTCATCCCAATATGTAATAATCTTGTATCTGTCATTGAATGACATCATATAATACATTGCAACCAAGTACGACTTGGCGTCGCAAATCATTAACTCCACCTTATTGCCAACCATGTTGTCTATCTTGCCGATGCCTCCCGTTCTTTTGTTAATCTTATAAACCGATGCCGCAAAATTATGCAACCGAATATCACTGGCGGTTTCGCAACCAAATGCAAATGCAACACACTTTTGCGCGGATATCGCAGATTTTGCGAGTGCCAGACCAACGTGTCTTGCTGCGCAAACGAAAATAACGCGGTGATTATGAATGAGACCAATCGGCGACAATGTTTTTCCAGTACCTGTGGGGGCAATGTATAAAACCAATTTTGAAGATGCATAGTATTGTTCTTCGCAAGCTCTGCGGAATAATGAGAACAAGCGTTTTTGGTGGTCATAAAGCGAAATGTCGCCGTATTTGTAAATATTCGGGTTCTTCTCAATGCACTCATACGCGTTGTAAAGAACATTGTTCAATACGAGTGGATTCGTATTCACAAAATTCAGACAAATGTCAATAAAATCCAAAACGTGTTTATTTACATTCGTGACCTGAATGGTTCGCAACTGGATAAGCGAATATAAATAAAAGGTGTATCTCATTTTGTTTGCTTTGAAAAGCGTCATCATTTCCTTGACAAATCCAAGATAAATGAATTCAATGATGGTAGATTGCATGGTTTCGATGTTTGCTGTCATATTTGTAACGCGAATTGTGTCCGCGGTTTTCAACTTGTTTCCCTTGATTTCTTTTACTTTGAATTCGATTGAAGGTTCTGTACTGATAATCTCTGCGACGATTGGCTGAAAGAATTTGTTGTAGAAATAAATATCAATCATTTCTGACTTTTCTATTTTTGCATAATTCAGTAAAGACTTGCTATCATTTTGTTTTATATTGACATCCAAATATCCATCGATCATTATTTTTAAAACACGTTTTTCAGTGTCGGTCACGGGAACTTCAACTGAGTCCCATTCCGCTTTTGTAAGTCTTGTTTGTTGAGTAGTATCCATTTTATTAATTTGTAAAATATATCTATTTATATGTTTATTTGTTTAAATAATCTGCAAAGTTCAATTTTATTCAAATTTAGAAATATTTATCAATAGATAATGTATCTATCTATTATATAATATGAATAACCCCTTTCTTAGAGGACATCCACAGTATGATGAAGAACAACGCCAACGACGAAATGGAAACCAACAACAAAATGAAAACCAACAACAAAATGAAAATATTTTAATTAATAATCCACTTGTTCGAAGAATCCAAAATGGAATGGATGAAATGTTGTTTAATATAAATTTTCAAGCTCCGGTTAGTTGGAGGAGCGAAGCTGTGTATTTAGTGACTTTTGCGCATGTGGTGCAAATCATAATGAATTTTTTCGGACATCAAGATCATCGGTATGTAGAAATGTCAATTATACAATTTATAGGTGGAATATTTCACGGAGAAATATTGATTGGGAGACTATTCAATCCAATTATCCAGCTTTTATGTATCTTTTTTGGATTCACAGCTAACATGGTATGGTCATTTAATAGTTTTTTTGCAGTATTGTTTATGTTAGGTAATTATCTTGGATTCCGATATGTTTTTAGGAATGGATTAAGAAACGTAAGAAATCGAAGAAACGGTGGCACAAAAAGGAAGGGTGGCAATTCAAACAAGAAGAAAAGCAGCAAAAAAACACAATCGAAAAAAAGTTCTATGGATACTTCATTCAAAATGAACGATTTAAGCACCAACACAGAAACTCATTTTTCTGGTAAGGTTAAAATAAGTAACTCGAAAGAGGATCAAAAAATCCAAAATGAAATGGTCAGCTTTATTAAAAAATATGTAACACAAGTGAATGCCAATCAATATAAAATTTCTTTGTCTGGATTGGATTTAATTATTTCAATCGAAGATGGTAAAGTAACGTTTGATACTGTGTTCAGTGATAGAGAAAAATTCAATAATATTTCAAAAGAAATATTTGAAAAATACAAATCAGTATATGCCAAATACGGAGTAACAGAAGATGATATTCAAAATAAAATAGACCAACTTGGTAATGACAAATTCAAATTTGATTTATCGAATTAAAAAACACTTGTTTATTTTTATTTTACAATAATATATATAAATAATCAAAACCCTTTTCTTAGAGGACATCCTCGTTATCACTAAGAAAACCAAAATTTTACCGATCTTTCGTATCCAATTATTCGAAGGGCAAGGGATGCAGTATCAAGAACGTATGGTAATGT
>Ga0247722_10001167_pt1 | contig 14816 bp, 12 predicted proteins | sample MSEWelMarce3H_FC_FD_189094 | JGI IMG/M metagenome (GOLD analysis project Ga0247722, IMG submission 189094) | Subsurface sediment microbial communities from gas well in West Virginia, United States - MSEEL Well Study Marcellus 3H_FC | ecosystem: Environmental > Terrestrial > Deep subsurface >... | reverse complement strand
ACACAAACCAATTGATTTTTGGTTTTATATTGATTTTTACCTTCGGAATTTTGCACGGAGCTAATGATTTAGTACTAATTAATCAAATTGAAAATCGAAAAAAATTAACTTTTTTCAAAATTATAGCTACTTACATAGTTATTGTTATACTTTCTGTTGTTTTGTTTACATTATTACCAGTTTTTGCCTTGCTGATGTTTGTAATAGTTAGTGGTTATCATTTTGGAGAGCAGCATTGGGAATCTTTAATTGAGGATACAAGCAAATACAGAAAGCCATTTGAATTACTTTATGGTCTATTCATTTTATCCCTTTTATTATTCATTAACGCTAATGAAGTAACAAACATAATTTATGAGATTACAGAAATTCAAGTAACAACATTTATTTATAAGGCTTTTTTAATTGCAACAGGAGTGTTTTTAGTTTTATTTTCTTATTTAATGACTAAAAAACATGTTGATTTTAAAAAGCACATTATTGAACAATTATTTTATCTTGTTTTACTATGTGTTATTTTTAAAAGTTCTAGTTTGATTTGGGGATTCACCATATACTTTATTTTTTGGCACAGTATTCCGTCGCTTAATGATCAAATTACATTTCTATATGGTAAATATAGTTTTCATAATTTCAAGCAATATTTTAAAACCGCATTTTTATATTGGTTGGTGTCTCTTGTTGGAATTACACTACTTTATTATGTAGCGAAAGATTTGGTCGTTTTTGATGCACTGTTTTTTTCATTTTTAGCATCAATAACCTTTCCCCATGCATTTGTTATATTAAAAATGTTCAGAAAGTAACTATAACTTATAATGATTCATCAACATTTTTTCATAAATCACATCGGGTAAAATGCGTTTTAGTACAATGGAGAACTTTTGCATGAAAGCCCCTACTTTATAATGTACTTTAGGTCTTTTGGTTTGTATTATAGTATAGATTGCTGCTGCCATTTCGTTTGGATCACTCCCACTATCCACATGCGAATCCATTTCCTTTAAGGTATTTCCATATGGTTTTTCATAAGCAGACCCTTTAATAACAGGGGCATGATAACGTCCTGCCGCTATATTTGTTGCAAAATCGCCTGGAGCAACATTTGTAATTTGGATACCGAACGACTTTACTTCCATTCGTAAAGCTTCGGTAATTAATTCCAAAGCCCCTTTTGAAGCAGAATAAATGCCCCGATAAGGCAAACCCATATACCCTGCAATTGAAGTAATATTAATAATTAAACCCGATTTTTGCATACGCATTTGTGGCAAAGCTGCCTTCATTACTTCGATAGGACCAAACAGATTGGTTTCAAAGTTGTTTCGAATTTCTTCGGTAGGAATTTCTTCAATGGGCCCCGTAATGCCTACTCCTGCATTATTAATTACAACATCTAATTGACCTTCTTTTTGTATGACTTCGTTTAAACAATTCATAATACTATTAGTATCACGAACATCTAAAGCTAGAAGTGGAATGATAGAATCTGATATTTTATCAGGATTTCTACTGGTTCCATAGACCACAAAACCTTTTTGATGTAGAAATGCTCCTATTGATTTTCCAATTCCGGATGAAGCTCCTGTAATTAATACTACTTTTTTCATTTACAATATAATATAATACGAAGGTAAGAAACTTTTAGGCATAAAAAAATCTCCCTAAGGAGATGCAATAAAAAATGGCAAGCGACCTACATCGCACCGCTACAACCACATACCTTTGCTGTGTTCCCACCCTGGAGGAGTCTGCAGGAGCTGGTCGTGTAGGACTTGCCGTTGCAAATATACAATCTTTTTATATTTTTACAAGGGTAATTGTAGGTATAAAAAATCATTGTATATTTACCTTATAAAATATTTCAAGCATGTTAAAACTTAAGCTGTTCGCTTTCATTGTATTAAGCGTTATTTCAAATTCATGTAAAGACGATGAAAATGCATTAAAAAATTTATTTTCAATTGAAAATGCTACCCTAAAACCTATACTTAAACTTGAAGAAAGCGTTGATTTAGTGCTTCAGAACAAAGAAAATAAAAACATTGACTCAGTTATTTACTACGTTAATGATATAAAAGTAGGTGCAGTAAAAGGAAACGAAAAATTACCATTTGCATTAAAAAATCAAAAATTAGGAAATCAAACCATCAAAGCATTAGTATATTTTGAAGGAAAAAGTATTGATATATCTTCTGGATTTTCAATCTATGCAAGTACTGAACCGAAGATTTTAAACTATAAGATAATCAAAACCTATCCACATGATATCAATGCGTATACGCAAGGTTTTGAATTCTACAATGGTGTTTTATTAGAAGGAACAGGTCAATATAGTGAATCAACATTAAGAAAGACCGATTACAAGACGGGCAAAGTAACTGAGCAAATTAAGTTAGTAGACAAGTATTTTGGTGAAGGAATCACTGTGTTAAAAGACAAAATCTATCAACTGACTTGGAAAGAAAAAAAAGGCTTTGTATATGATGCCAAATCTTTTAAACTAGAAAAAACATTTTCGTTTGAAACCGAAGGCTGGGGAATTACCAATGATGGTGAGAAATTATATATGAGTGATGGAACGGAAAAAATTTATATTATAAATCCTGATACTTTTAAAGTTGAAGATTTTATTAATGTATATACTAATGGTGCTAAGATTGAAGCGGTTAATGAAATGGAATGGATTAATGGAAGAATTTGGGCCAACATCTATCAAAAAGATGCTATTGCTGTAATCAATCCAAAAACAGGTGCCGTAGAAAATGTTATCAATTGTAGTGAATTAAGAAGTAAAGTAACACAACATCCAGAACTTGATGCGTTTAATGGAATTGCATTCAATCCTATAACAAAAACGTATTTTGTTACGGGTAAAAATTGGGATAAAACTTTTGAAATTGTAGTTGAATAAATTACGAAACTAAATTGCTTACAATATCCTTAACCGGTAAAATTTCTTTAGTATTTTCAATGGTTGGTCCTGCTACCCATACCGTTTTATAAGTTACTTGAGTAGCCGCTTTTTCAGTAGCTTTCATACCAATGTAAAAACGTATCATTTTGACCCATTTTTTGAGGGCTTTATTTTTATTCAATACCGTCTCTAACCAAGTTTGCTTTGTTCCTACTTTTTGAACATAAGGCGTATTGATTACTGTACAAGGTGTTCCCGAAATGCGTTCAGTCATAACAATGTCTTTTGCTGAATAATCTACACAAGCTTGTTTATATTCTAGCGAAACATCTGATTCGATGGAAGCTATAAACGGACTTCCGACAGAAACTCCAACAGCTCCATAACTGATCATTTGATCCAAATCGGCCTTACTCCCTACTCCACCTGCTGAAATTACGGGTAACGAAGTGTTTTTATTCAATTCCTTAATTAAAGTTTTTGGATCTAAATTTCCTCGATGTCCACCCGCAAGATTATTTACCGCAATCAAAGCATCGGCGCCTAAGCTTTCAACTTTTTTTGCAAAAGACAAATCGGTAACATCGCAAAAAACTTTTATTCCCACTTTATGAGCCTCATTAATGGTTTCTTCGGGCGAACCTAAAGAAGTTATGATAAAATCTACCTTTTCTTCACATAAAATACGCAATTGTTCTTTGTACTTTACATTGGATTTATTGACAATTAAATTATAGCCAAAACTTCCACCAGAAACTTTAGCTGCTTTTAATTCCCTTATTGATGCTTGCAACTCTTCTAATGTTCTATAATTTAATGCTGGAATGCAACCAGCAACTCCGCTTTTCATACCTTCAATAACCATTTTTGTATTGGAAACTAAAAACATAGGAGCCATAATTACAGGGTGTGTAATTTGTAAAAGAGACGTTAGCATTTGTTTTTCCATGGTGTAGATTTTCTTCAAATATATAAAAAAATAATACTATGCGTGCATATAATCACATATTATCAACTAGAATAATCAAAAAACAGATGTTAAAAATTGTTTCAAAACCAAATCTTTCAAATAATAAAATTTATATTTGAAGATTAATCAAACATAAAACCATGATAAAACATTTAACACTTATAGGTTGTTTTTGTCTTTTATTTTTTTCGAACAGTTTAACCGCTCAAAAAAAGAATGATACCAAAAAGAAACCTACAACAGAAGCTGCTCCTGCAGATGCTAAAAAGCCAGAAGCTAAAAAGGAACCAAAACCTTACAAAAAAGTAATTGATTCTACAGCGGTTACTCAAAAAGGTTTAATTGATGTTCACAAAGTAGGCGAAAAATATCTTTTTGAAATTTCTGATGCCTTAATTGGAAAAGAAATCATGACGATAACCCGATATTCTAAAACACCAGCTGGTGGTGGGATTTTTGGTGGTGAAGAAATTAACAGACAAGTTGTTCGTTTTGAAAAAAGGAATGAATAACACCATTTTATTACGTTCTATTACCTATGTAATAATGACTCCAGATGAGGACAAACCAATTACAAAATCGGTAAAAAATTCAAGTGCCGATCCTATTATCGGTATTTATGATGTTTTAGCGTATAAAAAAGACGAATCAGGGAAAAACAATGTTGCAAGCGTTATTGATATGACTGCAGCTTTCGATTCTGATTTACAAACGTTTTCTTTGAATTCAATTAACAAGCAAATGTTAAGCATTCAGGCGTTTCAAAAAGACAAATCGTTTATTCAATTTGTAAAAAGTTTTCCAATCAATACAGAAATTAGAACTACCAAAACGTTTACAACTGTAGCACCTCAAATTTCAAGAAATCCAACCCCTAAAATAGGTACTGATTTTCCTGCCGCTCTTGATGCTGGAGTTGTTACTATGGAATTAAATACGTCATTTATTTTGTTGCCAGAAAACCCAATGCGTAAGCGAGCATTCGATAAAAGAGTGGGTTATTTTGCTAATGGATACGATGTTTTTGAAGAAGATTCTCAAAAGGCAGAAACAGATATTTTTGCTGTTAGATGGCGTTTAGAACCAAAAAATGAGGAAGATGCTCAAAAACAAAAAAATGGCGAATTAATTGAACCTAAGAAACCAATTGTTTATTATTTAGATCCAGCTACGCCAGACAAATGGAAACCATTCATCAAGCAAGGAATAGATGATTGGCAAGCTGCATTTGAATTTGCGGGTTGGAAAAATGCTATTCGTGGTGAATATTGGCCTGAAAACGATCCAACAATGAGTTTAGAGGATGCACGTTTTTCTGTATTGAGATATTTTGCTGCAGAAATTCAAAATGCATACGGACCTAATGTACACGACCCAAGAACAGGTGAAATTATGGAAAGTCATATTGGTTGGTACCATAATATTATGAGTTTATTACGTGATTGGTACTTGATTCAAACAGCTGCGGTAGATCCAAATGCAAGACATAAAAAATTAGACGATAAATTAATGGGCGAATTAATTCGTTTTGTGGCGGCTCACGAAGTTGGTCATACACTTGGATTACGACATAATATGGGAGCAAGTAATGCTACTCCAGTAGAAATGTTAAGAAACCCAGAATTCCAAAAGAAAAACGGACATACTTCTTCTATCATGGATTATGCTCGTTTCAATTATGTAGCACAACCAGAAGATAATGTAAAAGATTTGTTTCCAAGAATTGGAGATTATGACAAATGGGCAATCAAATGGGGTTATTCTTATTTTAAAGATGCTGCCGATGAAAAAGTGGAAAAAGCATTGTTAAATGAAATGACTAAAGATGCTTATAAAAACAGAAGACTTTGGTTTGGTACGGAAACCAATCCTTACGATCCACGTTATCAAACAGAAGATTTAGGAGATAATTCTATGAAAGCATCTGCTTATGGAATTAAAAATTTGAAAAGAATTTTACCTAATCTAACCGAATGGAGCAAAGAAAACGGTGAAGACTATTCAGAATTAGAAGGATTATATAATTCGTTAGTTGGACAGTTTAGAAGATATATGGGACATGTAACTAAAAACGTAGGTGGTGTTTATGAAAACCCTAAAACCTATGATATGGCTGGAAATGCTTACGAAGTTACACCTTCTGCTATTCAAAATGAAGCAGTAGCCTTCTTAAACGAGCAATTGTTTAAAACACCAACTTGGTTATTAAATCAAGATATTATTTCTAAAATAAAAGGCGATGTTGGTGTTGATGCCATTAAGAGTATGCAAGATGCAACACTTTCAAGTTTATTATCTAACGATAGATTGGTTCGATTAATTGAAACATCTTCTTTAAATAAAGCCAATTATTCAGTTGATGAATTAATTTCAGATTTAAGAAGAGGTATTTTCTCAGAATTAAAATCGAATGCAGCTATTGATATATACAGAAGAAATCTTCAAAAAGTATTTGTAAGTAGAGTTATTGATGTTGCGTTAGCCGATAAAACCGCTACTGGAAATTTTGATGGAAAAAGAATTAGTGTTTTAGATACAGATATTCCATCTATTGCTAAAGGACAATTGGTGGAATTAAAAGCCCAATTGAAAAAAGCAAGTGCTGTTTCTACAGATCGTTTAACCAAATTTCATTTAAATGATTTGGTTGCACGTATTGAAAATGCTATGAAACCTAAATAATCAATCCGTCTATATTTTATTAATAGTAATGAGCTCGATAAATATCGAGCTCATTTTTTATATCTATTTCATTCAATATCTATATAAAGTGAAATAAAAAAACCGAATCATTTCTGATTCGGTCTTATTACTTAATTCTAAAGAACTAAATTATTTCACTTCTTCAAAATCTACATCTTGAGTTTGATCTCCAGAAGCATTTGCTTGAGGCTCTGCTTGTGCAGCTCCTCCTTGCTCTTGTGATTTATACATCTCTTCTGTAGCTGTTTTCCAAGCTGCGTTTACGTTATCTAAACCTTTTTGAATAGCGTCTAAATCTTGTGTTTCATGACCCATTTTCAATTCGGTTAACGCATACTCAATTGCTGTTTTGTGTTCAGCAGTTAATTTATCACCAATTTCTTTCAATTGACTTTCTGTTTGGAAAATCATTGAATCAGCTTCGTTTAACTTATCTGCTTTTTCTTTAGCCAATTTATCAGCTTCAGCATTTAATTCAGCATCCTTCTTCATTTTCTCAATTTCTTCTGGAGTCAATCCTGAAGAAGCTTCGATACGAATGTCATGCGATTTACCTGTTCCTTTATCTGTAGCCGATACTTTAATGATACCATTGGCATCAATATCAAATGTTACTTCAATTTGAGGAACGCCTCTTGGTGCTGGTGGAATTCCGTCTAAATGGAAACGACCAATTGTTTTGTTATCATTTGCCATTGGTCTTTCTCCTTGAATAACATGGATTTCTACCGAAGGTTGATTATCTGCTGCTGTTGAGAAAACTTGTGATTTTCTTGTTGGAATTGTAGTGTTAGACTCAATTAATTTTGTCATTACACTTCCCATTGTTTCAATACCTAATGAAAGTGGTGTAACGTCTAATAATAATACGTCTTTTACTTCACCCGTTAAAACTCCACCTTGAATAGCCGCTCCAATTGCTACTACTTCATCAGGATTTACTCCTTTTGATGGTTTTTTTCCGAAGAATTTCTCTACTTGTTCTTGAATAACAGGAATACGAGTTGAACCTCCTACTAAGATCACTTCGTCAATATCAGAAACTGATAAACCAGCGTCTTTTAACGCTTTAGCAACCGGTTCCATTGAACGTTTTACTAAAGTTTCTGCTAATTGCTCAAATTTTGCTCTTGTCAACGTTTGTACTAAGTGTTTTGGTCCAGAAGCTGTAGCAGTTACATATGGCAAGTTAATTTCTGTTTGAGCAGAAGCTGATAATTCAATTTTAGCCTTTTCAGCAGCTTCTTTTAAACGTTGCAATGCCATTGGGTCTTTACGTAAATCAACACCTTCAGTAGTATTGAATTCGTTAGCCAACCAATCAATAATTACTTGGTCAAAATCATCTCCACCTAAGTGAGTATCTCCATTTGTAGATAAAACTTCAAAAACACCGTCACCTAATTCTAAGACAGAAATATCAAACGTACCTCCACCTAAATCGTAAACTGCAATTTTTTGGTCTTTACCTTGTTTGTCTAATCCATAAGCTAAAGCTGCTGCAGTTGGTTCATTAATGATACGCATCACTTTTAAACCTGCAATTTCACCTGCTTCTTTAGTAGCCTGACGTTGTGCATCGTTAAAGTATGCAGGAACCGTAATAACTGCTTCAGAAACTGAATGACCTAAATAATCTTCAGCTGTTTTTTTCATTTTTTGAAGTGTCATTGCAGACAATTCTTGTGGTGTGTATAAACGACCATCGATATCAACACGTGGTGTATCGTTGTCCCCTTTTACTACTTTGTAAGCTACTGTTGAAGCTTCTTTAGAACTTTCAGTGTACTTGTTCCCCATAAAACGTTTGATAGAAGCAATCGTTTTTGTTGGATTAGTTACTGCTTGTCTTTTTGCCGGATCTCCAACTTTGATTTCGCCACCTTCTACAAATGCAATAACAGATGGTGTGGTTCTTTTTCCTTCTGCGTTTGCAATTACAACAGGTTCTCCACCTTCCATAACAGCCACACATGAGTTGGTTGTTCCTAAGTCGATTCCAATAATTTTACTCATTTTTATACTTGTTAAATTTTAAATTTCAATTTTAAACTCGGATTCTATTATTCAAGGATTGTGCCATTACAAAAAATAAGGAAAATTGACAGAAAACTACATTTGTCAGCCTAAAATAACTGACAACATGACAGCAGTTTTAAATTTGAAAAAATACTGATTTTGAATTTAATTAATAAAATAGCTTGCAATATTATTATAAAACCAGAATGTGTGGCATTTATTGCGAATTCCTAATTATATTTGTAATAACTAATTTATAGGATTTATGGAATGTATTTCTGTTTTTGATATGCTAAAGATTGGAGTGGGTCCTTCAAGTTCTCACACCTTGGGTCCTTGGCGTGCTGCCGAACAATTTTTAAAGGAATTGCGCAACCGCAATCTCATAGACAATGTAATTGGTGTAAAAGTAGATTTATACGGCTCTCTATCTTTAACAGGAAAAGGGCATGCCACAGATTTAGCTGTAATGCTTGGTTTAAGCGGCGCAGACCCAGAATATATTCCCGTGGAAAGCATTGATGTGATTATTTCGGCCATCAAAAACAAGAAAGAAATTTTCTTAGGGAATGAAATCTTAATTCCTTTTTGTTTTGAATCGGATATTATTTTTAATAAAAACTTTTTACCGTTTCATGCTAACGGAATAACATTTACTGCAACTACTGACTCAGTTACCTATACTGAAACCTATTATTCTATTGGTGGAGGATTTATTGTAAAAGAACAAGAAGATCATCATAAAGAAGAAATTTTACATACTTTTCCATTTCCTATTGAAAAAGCAGATGAATTATTGGCTTTCTGTTTAGCCGAAAATAAAAATATCTCTGAAATCGTTTTTGAAAACGAAAAAACCATGCGAAGTGAAGAAGCGATTCACAACGAGTTACTTCGCATTTGGGATACGATGCTTGAATGTATGTATATTGGTTGCCATTCAGAAGGTATTCTCCCTGGTGGATTGAATGTGCGTCGAAGAGCCTATGATATGCATAAAAATTTAATTGGGGTTTTACCTTATGAAGATCCGTATTCTTGGTTGCAAATTATCAGACAAACCGAAGTAAAATTTCGTCAAATACTAAAATGGGTAAGTTGTTTTGCCTTGGCTGTAAATGAAGTAAACGCTTCATTAGGCCGTGTTGTAACGGCTCCTACCAATGGAAGTGCCGGTGTTATTCCAGCTGTGTTAATGTATTATTTAGTCATTGAAAACCATGAAGCTGGCGAAAAAGAAATCAAACAATTTTTGATGGTTGCGGGTCAAATAGGTGCTATTTTCAAAAAAGGAGCCACTATTTCGGCTGCAATGGGTGGTTGTCAAGCCGAAATTGGCGTTTCAAGTGCAATGGCAGCAGCTGCGTTATGCGAATTAATGGGTGGAACCCCTGCGCAAGTTACTATGGCAGCTGAAATTGCTATGGAACACCATTTAGGTTTAACTTGTGATCCTATTGGTGGTTTAGTACAAATTCCGTGTATTGAAAGAAATACGATGGGTGCTATCAAAGCAATTAATGCTGCCGAACTTGCATTAGAAACTGATGCCTTAAATGCAAAAGTACCGCTAGATAAAGTGATTGACACTATGTGGCAAACCGCAAAAGATATGAATACTAAATACAAAGAAACGTCTGAAGGTGGTTTAGCGATTGCTGTAAATATGGCTGATTGTTAACAAATCAATTGAATTCATAACTCATACTTGTAGTCAATGAGAAATTATTGGAATTATTGTTATAAAAAATGGCTTCTTTTGAATCTAAATAACGTGCTTCCATTCTAAATTTAGCTTTTGAATTAATATTATAATCAAAATTTAGAGAATATCCTTTAGTATTAAAAGGTCTAGAAGTTGTAATTATTATATTTTCTTTATCTTGATAATACTCGAATCTTACAGCTGATTGCCATTTATCATTGATTGTATATTGCGCAATTAATACTGGACTCATCCAGTGATAGAACTTATTATCTTTAAAACTAGTTTCTTGAATTCCAAAATCATATCCTAAAATTGTGCGCCATTTTGAATTCCAACTTTTATCCCAATACAAATTGCTGAAATATCGCATTCCTAGATGAGTACCATAATATTCCTTTCCAAAAAATGTACTCCAATTAAAGGTTGAATTATCCGCGGGCTTAAAAATAATTTGAGTACCTATAGCTGGAGCTATTCGATTATCCTGTTTGCTAATTCGTTGCCAACCATTGGACAACATACCCGAAAACATCCATTTTGCAGATGGTTTGTAATTATATTTTACACCAGTCATAAAATATGGGGAATTTTCAGCTAAAATTGAACGAGTTAGAGTCAGGTTAGCACCTGTTATTGCCGATTCAAAACCAATGTAACTAGAAAAAATTCCAAACTCAATAGTACTTTTTTTGGCGTTATCTAAATAAACACCCATATAAGCTTCGTTAATGTTTTTGATGTTTTCATTGCTATAATTATCATCTACATAGGTTCCACTATGAAAAGATAATTTTGCATATATGTTTTGATAACTTACAAAAGCACTAATTAATGCCAAGTTAATATTGAATTCATTATGTCTATTATGATTATAGAAAAAACTTTGCTTTGCTAATTGATTGGAATTACTAAAATCATAGGCATAATAACCATCAATATAACCAGAAAAATTAATATTTACTTTATCGCCGCTTAGAGAATGTTGTGCCCAAGAAAGGCATGAAAAAAGTACAGCTATAAAAATACTATTATTCCTCATTTTTAATATGAAGCTTTCTTTTCAAAACTAAATCGGTTACTGGATGAAAGATTAACGGAATTTCTTCAACAACTACGTCACTTTTATCTAATCCAAAAGCCTTTTCGTCTGAAACTCCAAATCCTTTCAAACTAAAATAAGAATTTAGCAAGAAGCCTTCTTTGAAAGAAAATTCGTTTTCAAATGAAATAAATTTCTCCAAAACCACGAATTTAAAATCGGGTTCAGCATTATATTTTGAAGAACCGTCTGGTCGAATATGTAGGTCTAATTCTTTATTTTCAACCAACTCTTTAATGATATTTTTGAAATATAATTCAACTTTAGGCTGCACTCTAAAACCTGCATTGATGTTTACTTTAATTACTTTGTCATTAATCAATTCAATAACTTCATAATCAAGTGTAAAAGGCTCTTCTGTTCTATTAATGTGTAAAAACCAATACACATCGGCACGTTTTGGTTTTTTGGCAAAATAGACTTCATGATTTTCTCTTCAATTTCAGAGATTTTGTCTGCTTTTGTTAAATAGACTAAATGGGTAGCATATTTTGTATAAGTAGTATCACTAGATAATTCTACTAATAAATCTCTGTAATTACTTAAAGGAACATATTTTGTGAATTTATTATTTAAACGTCTTCCAAAGAAAATAATATACATTACTCCAAAAAATATTCCCGAAATAATTATGGTTACAAAACCTCCTTCTGGAAATTTCTTCATATTAGCAATAAAGAAAGAAACTTCAATAAATGCAAAAAGTAAGAAAATGATTAAAATAATATACTTATTAAAACGCAAACGATAGTATAAATAATACATCAACAACAAAGTAGTCATCATCATAGCTAACGTAATGGCTAAACCATATGCAGCTTCCATATGTGTCGAATTTTTAAAATATAAAATCATCGCTACACAACCTGCCCAAAGAATTAAATTAATAGATGGAATATAAATTTGTCCTTTATTATTAGTTGGATTTTTCAAAGTAACTCTTGGCCAAAAGTTTAAGGAAATCGCTTCGTTAATCAAAGTAAACGAACCACTTATCAAAGCCTGAGATGCAATAATAGCAGCCATTGTGGCAATTGCAATACCGAAAAGTAAGAACCAATCGGGCATTATTTTGAAAAATGGATTTCTACCAGCTAAGAAGTTATTTTGCTCCGACATTAACCATGCGCCTTGTCCTAAATAATTAACAACCAAGCATATTTTTACGAAAATCCAAGTAATTCGTATATTGTTTTTTCCACAATGTCCTAAATCAGAATATAATGCTTCGGCTCCAGTCGTACATAGGAAAACTGCTCCTAATAACCAGAAACCATTAGGATATTCAACCAATAAACGATAGGCATACATTGGATTTAAACATTTTAATATTTCAGGATGATTTATTATTTGAGAAAATCCTAAAATGAATAACATCGAGAACCAAATTACCATGGCAGGTCCGAAAAAGAATCCTACTTTTTGAGTTCCAAAGCGTTGAAATAAAAATATTCCCGATAAAATTGCAATAACAATTGGAATAGTTGGAATATCTGGAATGATAACTTCTAATCCTTCCACAGCAGAAGCAACAGAAATAGGGGGTGTAATGATACCATCGGCTAATAAAGTTGCCGCTCCTAAAATTGTAGGTATTATTAATCTTCCTTTTCCAAATCGCTTAACTAGAGCATATAACGAAAAAACGCCTCCCTCCCCATGGTTATCAGCGTTTAATGTTAAAATAATGTATTTGAATGTAGTTTGAAAAGTCAGTGTCCAAAAAACACATGAAATACCCCCATAAACTAATAATTCTGATATTGCTCGTTTATCAACGATTGCTTTCATTACATATAAAGGACTTGTGCCTATATCTCCGTAAATAATTCCTAAGGCTACTAATAATGTGGCTGCTGTAACTTTTTGTGTAGTTGAATGTCCCATATAATTGGAAAATAATTAGCTAACTTTATGTTTAGAATAGAAAAATTATATGAGTTCATGTGGTTAATTCAAATCAAATAATGTGAATTAATTTTTAATGGAGCTAATACAAGTATTTGGTATTCTATTTTTCGACTGCAAATATACTGAGAGTTTAGATATTAACTCTTTTTTTTGAAAATTATTTTTTTCGACGGGTATCAATTATATGTATGATTTGCCATTTGCCATTATCGTTATATAACGTAAAAGAATTAGCCCCCATATGACTGAATTTTTCATTGATGTAAAATTCATAGGGCGTCCAAACATTTGCTAAATTACCATCGATTTGAGTATAATAATTTAAAATTCGCTCTTCAAACTTCATATTTGTTGGAATTGAAGCAATGGATTTTAAAAAATCGGAAAACAAATTAGTTTCTAATTTATTCCCTTCTTTTGTGTTGGCAATTGTTTGTATTGTAATATCGGGGTGGCATAGTTCTTTTAAAGTAATTGTATCTTTTGCATGAAAGGCTATGAAAAAATCTTCAACTACTTTTTTTGGATACAAATCCTGCGCATTTAATGGTAAATAAATGAAAAATAATAATGTAAAAAGTAAATTCTTCATGATTTGGTTTTTATTATAAGTTTTTAAAAGTTAATTTTGTTACATCAAAAATAGTAGAAAAATGTCTGTAGCAAAAAAAGATTACAAAAGAATTACCACAAAATCATTAATTGATATGAAAATTAATGGTGAAAAGATTTCAATGCTAACTGCCTATGACTTTACAATGGCTAAAATTGTAGATGCTGCAGGAGTTGATGTTATTCTTGTTGGTGATTCTGCGAGTAATGTAATGGCTGGACATGAAACTACATTACCTATTACGCTTGATCAAATGATTTATCACGCTTCAAGTGTGGTAAGAGCTTGCGAAAGAGCTTTAGTGGTAGTCGATTTACCGTTTGGAAGTTATCAATCGGATCCAAAAGAAGCGTTGCGTTCTTCTATTCGAATTATGAAAGAAAGTGGTGGTCATGCCGTAAAACTAGAAGGCGGAAGTGAAATTGCTGCTTCCATTAAAAAAATATTGAATGCAGGAATTCCTGTTATGGGTCATTTAGGATTGACTCCACAATCAATTTATAAATTTGGAACTTATACCGTTAGAGCTAAAGAGGATGCAGAAGCAGAAAAACTATTGGAAGATGCTCAAATGTTAGAAAAACTAGGTTGTTTTGCCTTGGTATTAGAAAAAATTCCGGCACATTTGGCTGAAAAAGTTGCGCAAAGTATTTCTATTCCCGTTATTGGAATTGGCGCAGGAGGAGGTGTTGATGGTCAAGTATTAGTTTTACATGACATGATTGGAATGACTCACGAATTTAGTCCGAGATTTTTAAGACGCTACATGAATTTATTTGAAGAAATGTCTACTGCAATTGGTCAATATGTTACCGATGTGAAATCAAAAGATTTTCCAAATGCAAATGAACAATATTAATTTAGTGACCTATAATT
>Ga0247722_10001166_pt1 | contig 14820 bp, 21 predicted proteins | sample MSEWelMarce3H_FC_FD_189094 | JGI IMG/M metagenome (GOLD analysis project Ga0247722, IMG submission 189094) | Subsurface sediment microbial communities from gas well in West Virginia, United States - MSEEL Well Study Marcellus 3H_FC | ecosystem: Environmental > Terrestrial > Deep subsurface >... | reverse complement strand
TTTTGGATGCGGATTACATCAACGATCGCGCTCTTGCCATCAATCGCTCACTGGATATCACGCCAGGCGTGGGCGACATCGGTCGTGTGGAGTATCGTGTTCCCCTCAAACTGGATGTCAGCCGTGAGCGCAACACCTACAGTGCAGTGGAGGCTGTTGACAACAATCCACTCATGCAAAGTCTCCGCAAGAATGCAGAGATTGATGAGGTGGCGATCCGTGAATATCGTCAGTATCTTTCCGCGCAGGCATAATTTGTTCGATTCTAATAAAGGGAATGACTTGCCCTAAAACCCACCGATTTTCTAATGGATTTCGAGTCATTTATCAAGAATCTTCGCAGTCCATTCCTGTTTCTAGTATGCATGTCTTTTGCGATGTGGGCTCCATCTTTGAAACGGATGGTATACGGGGTGCCTCGCATTTGGTAGAACATATGTGTTTTAAAGGCACGGAGACCATTCGAGAGGCGAGAAACCTTCTCGTTCAATATAATAAGATTGGCGCGGATTTCAATGCCTACACGGAGAAGAGATATACTACCTATCATATCAATTGTGATGATACCCATGTTCTTTTATGTATGAAATTGATGTCGGATATGATATTGCATTCCGCATTTTCCAAAAAGGAGTTTTATAAAGAGCAGAAGGTTGTTATTGAGGAACAGATTCGTGGACAGGATAGTCATATCAGTATTCTGGGGGATGACATGGATGCGATCTATTATAAGGGTAGTCCCTATGCATTTCCGATCGATCACATTTCTTATCACCCCACACCCACGCATTTATCCTATGAGGATATTCTCAAATGGTACAAATGGTTTTATCATCCCTCCAACATGGTATGTAGTATTGTGAGTAATTTGTCATTTGCGAAGGTTATTTCGATGTTGAAAAAGACCGCATTTATGGACCCACCACCGAAAGAATGCCCCCAACTTCCATTTGCCTTTCCCAAACTCATGCCGACACTGGCACCGATCAGTTCAGGAAAGGTATGTATTCAATACACTCAGAAAAAAGGTGTAGCGGCAACCATTTTGGCAATTGGTTTTCGGACATGTAACCTTCAGTCTCCTGATAAATATCCGTTGATGGTCTTGCAGCAAATTCTGAATGGTTTTAGTGGAAGATTATTTACGGCTCTTCGAACAAAGCGTGGATTAACTTATTCCTCCACATGTACGACGGATTGTAATGAGCATGCGGGTTATTTTCAGATTCGGGTCTTAACGGATCCAAAACGACTCATACAAGAGGATTATAATGGAGTTCTACCTGTTCTTGTTCACATGATAGAGGAATTACAACGAAAGGGAGTTACAGCAGAGGAAGTGCGTCATGCAAAGGGAGGTCTGAAAGGTGCGTATTTGTTGAATTTGCAGTCGAATGATGCGATTGCAACATACAATGGTTCGCAGATTATTCTTTCAAATCGCCCTCCAAAAGTCCCCTTTCAGGATGTATATGAGACCTATTTGGCAAAAGTGACGAAGGCAGAAATTGATCATGTGATAAAAAAATATGTGTGCAGGGAGAATATGTTGGTTGGAATTTTGTATGATCATGCAGTTCCGAAAAGGAAGATCGAAGAGATCGTGGATCGTGTGGAATAATCTGCGGATATAGTAGAATGGCTTCCGATCATTTTGATGTTACGGTGAGTGATATGACAGGTCGACGTGTTCTGGTTGATTGTACCCCTAATACACCGATATCCGACCTACTTAATAAGTTTCGTGTAATACTTCCTTCTATGCAGAAAAGACAAGTCATTGCTTTAATGAAAGACGATCTCTCTCGGGTAGACCTATCTGGTACAGTGGGTACGAATAATATTAGTGGTGGTGACAATCTTGAAGCATTCTATATGGGGATTCTATCATGTATCAACCCTGACCCTATTGCAGAAAAATTACATCACTTTATAGTGCACAATCCACCACGATTTCCTTTTAAGGCGGTTAAGGGAAAACAAATTTTGCAATCTAAAATAGACTGTACCGAACTTGTAGCAGAACATAATAATTGGAATGTAAATGAAGAATCTACCTTCATTTTAACTACGACTCGAAACCCTCGTTCTGAGATTTGGGTATCGGATGTCATCGAAATGCCTGCACCTAATAAAAAAGAAGAATCCTATGTTGGCCCCATTAAATACATATCAGGGTTTGAGGCATTTAAAGGGATGCCCATGACCTACACATATTCTGAAACACAACATGATGATAGGGAACGTGAAGTGGTACCTCAGACGCTCAGATATCAAGATATGGAATCTATAAAAGGAAGATTAGATAAGATCGTATTAGAGATTGGTAATAAAAAACAATCTCAAGATGAGGATGCTGGATATCATCGTGAATTTGAATTGTATGTCATCCTAAAAGGTCCCATTGAAATTTGTGATCCCCGTGGAACTGTAAAATACAGTTCAGATGACCCAACGGCGACATGTCGGATAATATATGATAGCATTAAGACATGCGACACTAACAGTGATGAAAATCAAAAAAAGGTTAATACACGTAATGTCAGTCAAGGCGGAAGACGCGCCAAGCGAACAAAACGAACAAAGCGATCAAAAAATAAGAGAAAGACTATCCGCCGAACTCACAAGAAACGAGCGTAACGCTCTATTCAGAAGATAATCTGCGGATATAGAAATATGGATGGACTAACTTCCATTGCAGGTGGATGGGATTCAACACCAGGATGGTTCCATACTATTATATATAGTGGTGCAGGTATTATGGTTGGAGGAGCAATAGGTTTGATTGTATGCGCTAAAACAGAGTCTTGTAAAAGTAGATTTCCTAACTTATTTAAAAAAGATTCAGAAAATGGTTCTGCAAACGCCTTAACAAATGTCCAAACAAATCAATCTCCAAAACCAGTTGTGACCTCATCTACACCTGTGAATTCTACTCCAAATCAAAAGTCTACTACACAAGGTGGCCGACAAACCAGACGCGCTAGAAAATATCGTCAAAGCGCGTCCAAGAAAACTCGCCGATCAAGAAAATAATCAGATAAGATAATAGAATGGAAGAAGGATTTTCAGATGGATCATCTGGTGCATTGATTGGAGCTGGTATTTTTGGAGGACTATTCTTTTCTGCTCTTATTTTTATTGGAGTAAAAGTATATTATCATGTACCTGGTAATCCTGCCACCATTACTACCACTCCACCATTACCTACACAAGGTGGAAAACGCCGAACCCGTCGATCCCGTTCCCGCCGCGGCACACGAAGAGTTTAAACAATACCATCCATATATGAGTAAATGGAGAACAATCCAGAGGAGACACCAGTCAAAGAGGACCCTGTTAAGGAACCAACTACTCCAAGCTCATTGGATCGCGTAAAGGGATGGTGGGGGGACTATCATCAATTTGTGGCAGGTGCAGTGTTTGGCGTCTCCGCCATTCTATTGGGATCCTTTCTTCGATCCCGTCGCAATTAATTGTGAGGGTAGAATAGAATGGCAAAACGCAAGTGTGGAACAAGAAAGCGCTGTTCAGGTGGTGCAGATGTTATTAATCCGGCACCAGTCTCGGCCATTACGGCGGAGGGACATCAGCCGAGCAATAAGATCATGGAGTGGGCAACAACGGCGGGTATTCCTACACCGGCCAAGATGCAGAATGTGGCGCATGGTGGCAAGCGTAGCACGCGTCGCAAGCATCGCAAGCATCATGGAAAGCATCGTAAGCATAGCGGAAAGCGTCGTAAGCATAGCGGAAAGCGCAGCATGAAACGCACTAGAAAGCATCGTGGAGGTGAGTGTGGTTCATGCATGATGCAGCGCCCATAATAAAGAAGGTAAATCTTCTATATCCAGTATGATATACTTGATATAGAATATACATATGGCAGTAATTACAAAAGGAGGCCACAAACGAAGAACATAAACCCTCTTACCGATGAATTGTTAAACGGGACATGGACCACACTCCCATTATTCTAACCGGCCCTCCTGGTTGTGGAAAAAGCCACTGGATTCAGAAATACGCCGAACAAATTAATAAACAACTGTTTGTATGCCCTTGCCGAAAAGATCGCACTCTTCGTGATGGTCGCCAGAAGCTCCATATTTGGGCGCGGCGAACGGAGCCTGCCATTTTGTGGCTCGAAGGCGCCGATGATTTGACACCCGAAGCACAGGCCTTTTTGCGCCGTATTTTGGAGACGCATGCATCCGATGTACTTTTCATTTTGGAGTGTCGTGATGCCGGCCGTCTTCAAGAGCCTATTCGCTCTCGATGTAAGATCAAGAAGATTCCACCCCCTTCCTGGTCTGATCTGGAGACCTATCTCTCCTCCTTTCATGGCGTAAGTGCATCCGATATTAAAGCCTATCTTGAACCCAATGAATATTCCTATCGACGAGTAATACAATGCACCATGCTGCAACTTCACTATCCAGAAACATGGAAGTCAACTCTTGCACATCGTCGGCAAGAGCGCAGTGAACTATCTACATTGTCCGCCAATCATCTGATCTCTTATATTCAGCGGGGGTATCATCCTGACACATTGATTCATTCCCTTTTATCGGATGAACGCATTCTAAAAGACTACGGTAGCTGCATGGAGCGAGCAGGATCTTTATGGGCATTTTTGGGGAGCGCTCTTACTCCTGCGTTCGATATGGTCGCTACAACAACGCCAAAGGAAGAAGAATGAATCGTGATTCTGTGTTATCTGTCTATTCTGATGCACGAACGGAGTATACCAAACAGCTATGTGTCTTCTTGGTTCCCGCTTATTTTCAATTCTTTGTCGATTTACTCGAGAAAGCGAAGCAGGCCATGGTGAACGAGCCAAAGAAGGGACTCTGGCAATTCCAGAATTACCTGAATGACATTCATGACTGGAACATGGAGAGAGTAAATCACGAAATTCATATCATTCATACCAATTCGGGATGTGACTACTTGGAGGATCTTCTTACGGCAGTATTCATCGCACACACAAAAGTGTTAACGGCCATTCGTTTGTCCTCTAGCCAGAAAAAGGTAGAGATCAATATCCCCAAAGTGGAACACTTTCTCTTTAAGGTTCTATGTGAGACATCGAAATTGCTGTGGAGTTCTACCTATCTCTTTCGGGATGGAATTTCGGGCATTGAGAAACAACAGAACTATCGAAACATTGAGACAATTTTGAACGACGGTGTATTGCAAGCAGTACGAAGCTTGGTTCCTGTTAAGTCGATTTTGAAGGATTTTGTAAATCAGGATGTTACGGAGGAAGATAGTGATGATGAGCCCGAAAAGAAAGAGTTAACTATCCCACCACCTGTTTCCATTGCGGCGGAGGAACTGAAGAAGGAGCCACTTACTGTACCCGCTGTAGTATCTGTCGAAGAGAAGCCTGTCGAAGAGAAGCCTGTCGAAGAGAAGCCTGTAGAACAACAGACTATTATTATTGATGATAAGCCCACGGTTCGCTTCGGACAATTTGATGCTGTATTTGATTCGGACCATCCAAATGACTCCGATATGATTTATGATCCGAAGGAGAACGAAGAGGAAGATATCCCCGAAAAAGATGCTCCGGTTCTTGAAATTATGGAAGAGGGTGGATCTTCTTTGATGGATGGTCTTGACTTTGATACACTAGATGCAAAGAATGAGGATATTGGTTTGGAGGATTATGAGGAATTGTCATAAGAGATTACGAAGTATTTACAAAGTGTGCGCGGTTGCAAAGCGTGTGTTTTTCTCGCACGGACTGAATAATGATGCCGTCGTGGTTCCCATGGATACTGGTGGGCGGAATTGTCTTTATTCTTTTGAGCTATGTGGGTGCGAAGTACAAGGACAAAGAGTATCGTAATATTCAATTTCTACAGGATTTTATCAGCGGTGCCATTCTTATTGCTTTTACGGGTGTTCTAGTTCCCGATGTCTTTCCGAAGATAGAGCTTCCCTCCATGATTTCGTATTTATCAAGTGAATTAGTCGACGATCAGGATCTACAGGTAGGTCCTCCCCGACTGGCTGGACGATAAATTAAATAGGAGTGAGGGATAGAGATGTCACCCACGATCTATGATTCGTCGTTGATTACAAAGCGTCGTCAAATGAAAGCAGAATCAGGTAACTTTATTAATCGTATTCAAAATCCCATTCAGCCCAACACAGGATATGCACCAGCTCTTGGAATCTGGGATCAGTCCATCATCAATGATGTAAGGAACGGTCAGATGAAATATTACCGCAAAGGTATGGGTGGCTGCACCACTGTCAGCAATGGCTGCCCTTGCGAACCCCTCCCCGCTTCGGATAATGCATGCTGTGGAACAAATTAATCGTACACTCATGTGTATATGATAGTAAGTTGTATTTCTATCATATACAAAATACACTAAAAGTCCAACAAAGTTAAACAAAGTTATACACCCAGTGAATAAATAGTTTCCTCGGTGACACCCGTCCATACGAAGTTCTGAAAGACAGCATGTGGAAGTTGCTCTTTTGGTACAGCTCGATGAACATCTTGTGCAATACGGATATAGAGTTCAAATCCTTCATATTTCTCCTCTCCATGACGATCCTCGTAAATGGTTTGACCGGCATCATTCACCGTCCAGCTCCAGAGCAAATTATAAAGTGGCGATTTGGTCTCATATACCTTCCATGAATCCTCTTGACTTAGAATGGGGACATGCTTTCCCTTTTTCTTTGGAGGTGGATCAGGAAAAAGACCATCAATGAGACTGACCGAGAGGCGACACAGATCAAAGGATGGATTGGGAACTACTTTTGGTTTATGGTGATCAAAGAAGGGACCAAAATTATATTGATCTCCTGCATCTTGATCGGGCCAGTGATCATCTGATACCCATAGATGCTTTCCTAATCGGAAAATGGAACGGCCAAAATCAATGATTGTAAAAATCTTTCCATAGGTTGGTACTTTCCACACTGTCCCATCCTTCTTTTTGTAAAATAAGAAGGCCTTATCTGTTTTTCTCCACAAAATATTATTGGAATGGAGATCATTGTGGGTGAAACAGATGGAACTCTGAAGAAAAGTTAGTACGGAAATGACTTGAAACAACCATGCAATCCATCGTGCCTCCCATGCTGCGCTACCGCGTTTGCACCCGTCCATTTCATCCTCATCCAGCAAATCATCCATGACACCCTCTTGCGCCTCTTGTGCAATCAAAATGATGGGCATATTTGGAATTTCAAGGCAAATGTCAAAATTACCGTCCATGGAATCAGAATCCGATCCAGACTGTGAATCTGATCCAGACTGTGAATCCGATCCAGACTGTGAAATGGATTCCGCATCCGAAGGAACATCAAAATCAGAATCTTCGGCCGTTTGTTTCAGGATTTTTTTATTGATCTCAAAAATATCCGATCCATTCTCCGCCTCTTCTTCGATGTTATCAAAGGTGATGGATTCCACTGATTCAATGTCGCTCTGATCCAAGGGATCCACAAATGAAATCGGCTCCAGTTCTGAATCCGAATCTGAATCTTCAAAGGGTGATGTAGTAATTTCCTTATAGAGTTCATCAAGTGCCTCTTTATCATCCATGTTCTGATGCAAGAGGGTCAGACGAGCACTATGTGACTGCATGCCTTTCCAGAACCAACGACATTGGCGATAACTGTCATATTCATTTGAAATATTGAACTGATAGATCTTGCTAATTCCAGTAAAGGTTCCATAGGAAAGGACACAATGCGGCGTGAGATCTAGTTCGCGAAAGCGGCTCAATACAAAATTGGCAACGGCATCCACATAGGCCTGATTATTATGACTGTGAAGTTTGAGAAGAGTATTCTTCCATGTCTTTTCACTTTGAGGAAGAAGCGGGTGCTCGGGACATACATATTTCTCTTTGATCATATCAATTGGATTGAGAAGGTGAACTACTTTGGTAAAGACCTCACATTCTTCCGTCTGATCGGATTGATTATAGGCGGATCGTTTGGCCTTCCAATGTTTGGGACGATCTTGTGAGATCCATTCCTGAATTTGATACTTGGTAGGAAGCTCCATATTCTTGTGAGAGAGGGCCGATTCAGGAATGGTAAACAGATCAAGAGCTGGAAAGTAGCGTTGCAAGTGATCATAATGAGAAAAAGAAGATCGATCATTATCCGATAGTTCATGTACTCGACATGGATCGCGCTGAATTCCCTTCAGAATGGATCTCATCTCATTTCTTCGTAGACTTCTCAACCGGGTCCACAAGCGCACCATGCGAAAAGGCATCACTATACAGTCGTACCAATTCACCCTTGCCGATGGAATTCTGTCGAGCGGTATCCTGACTGACCGTATAGTCTAGTGACTGAAATCGGCCACGTAGAATGGTGCGATCGATTCGGGAGGAAATCCAGTGCCAACTTTTAGGGCGTAAGTTCTCTAATCCTATTTCTACAATCTCACCACATGCACCCCCATAGGCTCGAATAGCAAAGTCGGCTCCGATAGGTGGCGTCGGTTGACCTTGTGTATCCTTTGGACCCAATCTCATGAACTCCCAGTCAGGATGCGTTGTTGGTAATGTAATAAGAGGGCGAGTATTGAGCCTCCTCTTCCAGATTTGGAAGCAGCATTTTGCAGCCATGGGAGGATCAAAAGCACATGGCTCCAAAGGGATATCTTCATCCCATACCAAGTGAAGGGAGCGGGGCAGTTTATTATGAACACTGACACGACGAAAAGTGCGTGGAACAATGAAGGCGATCACATCCGCCCATTGTGCGGCGTGTTGAAAGAACCTGATCGCAAGAGAACTGACTTTGCCAAAAGGGGGATTACCGATCACCAAGATGGGGGCCTCCATGTCAGGTGGGGTATACTCAAAGAAATCTTGACGAATAATATCAGGATGTTGAGGGGAAAGATCCATCCCTATTCGTTTTTCAGTAGGAAGTTGTATTAGAAAACTACCATTACCTGCACTGGGTTCAACAACCAATCCCCAATCAGACCATCGATAACGATTACCTACATGCTGTATGCATGCTTTTGCAACGGTAGGAATGGTGTAGAATTGATCGAGTCCCGCTTCTCGTGCCTCTGCAGCCATTGTATAGGGTATCAGATAATACAAACGGATCTTCAAATTTTATAATAAACGCGTTTACAACATTCATGACAAAAAAAGGTAGTTGTACTAGAATTATCATGGCATCACAAGGGGGTGTAAATGTCAATCTCCGGAAGTTTGTAATGAAATCCATTCCACAAGATGCAGTTGCTGTCTTTATTGGTCGTCGTCGTACTGGTAAGTCAACCATTGTTCGTGATTTGCTTTTTCATCACCAAGATATGCCAATGGGTTGTGTCATTTCCGGAACCGAAGAATCGAACGGTTTCTTTAAAAAGATTGTCCCACCCATGTTCATTCATGGAGAGTATAATCCAGTTATTTTGGCAAACTTTGTCAAGCGCCAGAAATTGGTGATGCAGCGTATTCAGCAAGATGAGGGCAAAGGTATCAAATCGAATATTGACCCTCGTGCCTTTATGATTTTAGATGATTGTATGTATGATGATTCATGGACACATGACAAGAACATTCGCTATCTCTTTATGAACGGTCGTTGGTTGAAGGTCTTCTTTCTCATTACGATGCAGTTCCCTCTTGGTATTCAACCTGCACTTCGTACCAATGTTGATTATGTGTTTATTTTAAGAGAACCCTACATGAACAATCGTCGCCGTCTCTATGAAAATTATGGTTCTGCTTTTCCCTCCTTTGAATTTTTCTGCCAAATGATGGATCAGTGTACGCAAAACTATGAATGTCTGGTGATTAACAATAATACACAGAGTAATAAATTGGAGGATACGATTTTCTGGTACAAAGCGGAAATTCATGGTGAATTTAAGATGGGTGCACCTGAATTGTGGCGTCAGTCCGAGATGTTAGCGCGTATCAAAGAGGAGGAGGATATTAATCAGTATGATCCTCGTACTTCGCAGAGACTGAAAGGGCCTGCAATCAATGTAAATAAGAAATATTAATAGAATGAATCGATACAGTAAACATCTCTCTGGTATTGTGTTTATGATATTATTGGTTGGAATGATCGTATATTTTGCTGTAAATCTACGGTCTTGTGAATCCTTTGTGGACGCAGGTCGTTGTGGCGTAGATTTGCCCTCGTGTTCAGGAAAACGCATACGGTGTATGAATGGATATTGTAAATCGGATATCCCTCCTGAGCTTCCTTGTCTATCCGATCTACCTATGACACCACCAACACGCTATTAATTATAATAAGTAGAGATGAAACGCGTAAAAACAATGGGGCTTGGAGCCATGTTGTTGCTACTGATTCTTGCTGTTATGTTATTATTAACTCGTAAATCAGTATCCGGATTTGAGAATTCATGTATTCAAGTGACGAGAGGTGATAATAAATCAGCATGCTGGTGTGATCTATCCGATGATAAATGGCCTATAAATGTACAAGGTCTAGATTATGAAGATTATCAAAATTATAAGAAACGCTTCAAAGAAGCATGTATTAATAATACATTACTCCCATGTATGCCTAATACATTAAGTGCTATTTATAAAAAGTCATATGGAATTGATATAACATCACTATATAACATGTTTGATATTAGTGAACAACCTGCATTGAGTGATTATAATAGATCGATGATTCTAAATCAGTTAATAGGTATCCAATCAGGTGGTAATTGTGCAAAGTAAATTTATACCTACATGTCTCAGAAGAGTATACGGTATTTTTGAAATGTACACATTGGTAATAAAACCTCACCCTGTGTTAGAAAATGGCTCACTCCAAATCAATGGGCATTGGTGCAATGGTTGTTCTACTTATTATTGCAGTTACCTTGCTACCTATGATTGTTCGTTATGTCAATCGCATGGAGCCGCACTTTGTTTCTGGATTTAGTAATTATATGAGCCCGATGGGCTTCGAAGGTAATTCCACCGATCAGGGAGTCACTGATATTCCCGCCATTGGTCGCTCCTCCCAGCTCCCTTCGTGGCGCCCTGACCTCAATACCAATTATCTTTGCCGCTCTCCGAACGAAAGTGGAGTGCCATGCCCTGAGGGACAGTTCTGCGATGGAACGACACAGGGATGCGTGCCTGTCTATGCAGGTGGTGATGCCAATAAGAATTGGACTGGATATTATGCCTAACAAAAAACTCATAATAGTTTCTATTATTTATTTTTTGTATTACTTTTACTCGGATGGTGTTACAGATGGTGTTACAGATGGTGTTACGGACGGTGTTACTACCTCATTTTCTGCTACTTTCTCAACAGAAACCACCGCCTTCTCCACCTTACGCTGAAAAGCCAAATCACCCTGACCTCCAAACATCGAGTCAAACTGGCCTGATGAACCACCTACAGGCGCACCTACCACCTGCTTTGAACCCTTCGTGCGCTCCTCAAAGAACTTCTCACGCGAGTCTTCGTTCTCCTTATACTTCTTCATGAGTGTATTCAACTGATCATTACCATACTCCTGATCCTGAATCTCATGCGGCGAGGGATCCCACGGTGTCCACTTGCCAACATCCGCTAGAAAGATATTGTGATACTTATCCTTCGACTGGAGCTTCTTTGCCTTGAGCTCCGCCTCCTTTGGATTGCCATAGACACCGCGTACCTTTACACCTCGAATCGAAGTGTGAAAGTCATTTTGTGCATGAAACTCCTCCTCCAGCTTAGTCTTATGTGAATACATGAAATCATCATATGCCTCATTGATCTTTGTCTTATTGAGATCTGCCTTGCTCTTCTGCACGAAGGAACCATACGAAGTCATGATATCTTCCACACGAAGACGATTCTTACGGCAAATAGCAGCGGCGTCAAATTGATCCTTCTTCTCGAGCTCGGTGGCATGCTCATTCAATTCGTCATTTACATGAGTTACGGTGTCCACCAGGAACTTCTCCAAATTCTTAATCTTCCAGTCAACCTCGTATGCATGGAGGAAACGCTTGAAAAAGAAGAGGTCCTTCTTATCGAGCACTTTCTCCGGACTCAGGAAACTGAGAAGTACATAGCGCTGGCCTGGAATCTCAGTATCCTCGTCAAGAAAATCTTCCAATACGGTGTCAGGTTTGTCAGAAGCACTCATCTCTATGTTTCTCTGTATTACCATGCTTTAAACTCATTATACACCCTGGAATCTTCCAAATTCAAATGAGTTTTTTTCTTGGGTCTGAATATAGAAACATGATGGGCTACGGATTTGCTGAAATTGTTAACCGCGTTATTAAGTATCTGATCGAGGGTCTTGTGATTGCTGCCGCTGCCATCTTTATCCCCAAGAAGGCCCTCCCACTGGATGAGGTCGCCACTCTCGCCGTTCTAGCCGCCGTCGTGTTTGCCATCCTGGATGCCGTGTCCCCGTCGGTTGGCGTTACGGCCCGTCAGGGTGCCGGCTTTGGTCTGGGTGCCAATCTCGTTGGCTTCCCCCGTCCGATGTAAATACATCGAAATGACTATCATATTCAATAGATGTCCTATTATTTATGATAATTATATATACTAGAATGGGTAATTTCTTTGGTTGGTTAGGTGCATTTAAAAATGAAGCAAGTATTGCTATGCGGGAACCTGATCCAGCAGAAAAAGCGAGACGAGATGCATCAATATTAGCCGAGAAACAAAAACACCAAAACTTAATCAGTATAGCGAAACGAAACGAACAAGAGAGAAAAGCACAAGAAGAACGAGAAGAAATAGAAAGGCAAGCAGCGCAACAATTGGAAGAAGAACAAGCAGCGAAAAATGCTAAAATGGTTCAAAATGCACCACAAAGAAAAGCAGAACACAATGCCTATATGGCTGCTGCACAAGAAAAGTTAGCTAAGTTAAAAGCAAACAGAGCAGAAAGAGAAGAAGCACAACAAAGAGCACAACAAGAAGGACAACAAGGAGGCAAGCGCCACTCAACGCGCCGATCAAAGAAACGCCGCTCAACGCGTCGAACGAAGAAACGCCACGGGACAAAGCGTCAGGTCCGTTAAGTCTCCTCTCCGAATGATGTTCTGAATATCCGAATGAATTTTGCAGGTATTGGTTCGAACTAAAGTCAAGGATAGATCACGACGCCCAACGAGCAATGGGGTCGCCAGAAAGGTCGCCAGCTGACCATAATGAAGTTTGGTGTTCGCCCCATAATATTTCACTTGAACGATGTGCTGGAAACATTCATCAATGACATCGATTCCTTTATCCGTCAAAGGGAAACCAGCATCTTGTTTATGGCTCAGAGGAAGATCCTGATAGACATAAAAGGGACGGTTGTGCTGTTTGGTTAACTGGATGGCTGCGTAATATTCAAAGAGAGTGGGTCGGTGCCTAATATGGAACATCTGATCCTTCAAATAACGGAGATGAGATTGCATGGTATATATATAACACCGAAATGATATCAATTTTATAAATAATACGTAGAATGGCGCGTGCAAAAGATAATAGTTTAAAACAAAAATTGTTAAAACCAGAAGATATCCCGAGTTTAGCGGAACTACTTGTGAGATTACGTAAGCCAGTTAAATATGGAAAGAATACGGTAGAAATTGGAGATAACCGTAATATGCGCGCTCACTATTTTAAAGAAAATTCTCCAATTCATATAATTCATACAAAGAGAGGCGCATTAATTAGAAATAGAAAAGATTCTGCAGCACATCGTAAATTATATGACAAACTAATATCCAACAGAGAATTAGATCTAGATGATATATTATTGCTATGGCGAGAAGGAGTGAACGTAAATAGAAATTTAAAAGAATTTGCAGAGGAGGAAGGACATGTGATTGGAGATGATAATATTTGTATGAATTGTAATATGGAATTATACGATGCAGCTCAAACGCCATGTCGTAAAATAAAAATAAAAAGAGAGCCTCGTAGCAAAAAAATATATAAACCTGCACCACCACTATTTAACTATCGTTCTGCACTAGTAGGAAATGAAATTGTGCCTCTTACTTATGGTGAAATGACTCAACCGTATTATAGACAGTCCCAGCGTAATTTTCTAGGTGAAAGACCTTTTACCCCTGAAGAATATGCCAAATTGCAAAATGAATATAACGAGGCCCAATATGCAGAATATCTTCAATTTTTGAATGAGCAATTCGTTGCCCGCAATGGCGATAACAATGAATATAATGAAAGCTATGGAAATAATGAAAACTATGATAACAATGAAACAGAAGGAGGAAGACGATACAAACGCAAGGCGCAGCGTAAGACACACCGCAAGCACAAGGCGCAGCGTAAGACACACAAACGCCGTTAAAGTTTCTCGAACATCGAAAACATTTTAAGACCCTCGTGAAAGAGACGGACATCCGCCAAAATCTTTTTCGCGAGCGCCTTCGTATTTTTGTTGCGATACGATGAAAAAATCCACACATTTGCATTATATTGTTTCCAGCGCTGATACTGGCTGTAATCGGATCCAATTGTCATGTAAATGCTATATAGTTCTTTCTTGTATGCCTTGTGTGTGTCGTCTGTTTGCGGAGTGATTGTTGCAGTAGGGCATGGAATACTATGCGGACAACTCTTTCCAGGGCCACATTGATGAGTCTCAATCAATTCAAAAGAATCCTCAAAAATGAGCCCCATCCATTTTAGCATGCGATCCATTTGTAACTGATCGAGTTCGCGCTCATCATCGGTATCAGACCGAACCAGCGTCGGGGTGGGACGGTTTCCTCCTGAAAAATAAGAGGTGTAGATACCCGTTAGACTGGACGCCATAATCGGTGCAATGTTATTCACCACCAAGTGGTACATAAATTC
>Ga0247722_10001165_pt1 | contig 14834 bp, 24 predicted proteins | sample MSEWelMarce3H_FC_FD_189094 | JGI IMG/M metagenome (GOLD analysis project Ga0247722, IMG submission 189094) | Subsurface sediment microbial communities from gas well in West Virginia, United States - MSEEL Well Study Marcellus 3H_FC | ecosystem: Environmental > Terrestrial > Deep subsurface >... | reverse complement strand
GGCTCAGGGGGCCTAGCTGCGCCAGGTGGTGCAGGTGGCACTGCCACGGGCGGTACTTTAAACATAGCGGGTGCAAGCGGTTTTACGGGGCTTGTGCAAGGGGGGCTTTCTTCCTCCGAAGGTAAGGGAGGATCAAGTGTTTACGGTGCTGGCGGTGCTGGTACAACCGTATCTGGTAGCTCTGGTGGTGGTGCGGGGGACGCTGGCACGGGCTTCGGCTCTGGGGGTGGTGGTGCTGGTGTCACTGGACAAACCACAAATTATGCAGGTGGTGCTGGTGCTGGTGGACTAATCATTGTGGAGGAGTTCGTATGAGACTAATTCAAATTCAAGGTAATACAGTTGTAAATATATCAACTGATGACAATCGAGATGTTGCCCCTGACGGATGGCAAGAGCATGATACCGCGCAGATCGGTTGGTCTTTCGATGGCACTGACTTTGTAGCGCCAGTCAAACCACCTGAGCCTCCACCCACACGAGAGCAGCAAGAGGCAAACCGCCAAGCAGCTTACTCAACAGAGGCTGATCCTATTGCCATGCAGATGTTGAGGGATGAGGCAAGTATGGAAGAATGGTTAGCTAAGATCGAAGAAATCAAGGTTCGCTTTCCCTATCCAACAGAAGCTTAGGAAATTAAATCATGCGCATTAAAAACGTAGATGCAATCAAAGAGCATGAACAACTTAGGCTGACTTCTTACCTACCAACACCAAATGATGTATGGACTATTGGTTGGGGCCACACAAAGAATGCTAAACCTAACATGACTATTACTGTTGCCCAAGCGGAGCAGTTTCTCAAGGAAGATTTAACTTGGGTAGAAGACACCATTGATCGTCTTGTTAAAGTACCCCTCACACAGAACCAGAGGGATGCTGTAGGCTCTCTGATCTTTAATATAGGTGGTGATAGGTTCTCTGAGTCAACAGTGCTTCGTAAGCTCAATGCAGGGGACTACAGAGGGGCTGCTGATGCCTTCCTAATGTGGAATAAACAGAGAGACAAACAAACTGGCAAGATGATCCCACTTAGGGGTCTTACCATACGTAGGAAAAAAGAGAGAGATTTATTCAATGCCTAATGAACCTTGGCACTTATCTAAGAGCGTCCCTATAACATTTGTATTTGCTATTGCTTGTCAAACAGTAGCTATTATCTGGTTTGCAGCTTCTCTTAGAAATGATATTGATTCTAACTCTGAGGACATCATCCGACTTGATGCTAGGACTTCTAGCCTAGAGGTTGTTGTACAGAGCCAAGCAATCACTTTAGCCCGTATAGATGAAAACATCAAAGGTATCAGGGAGTATCTTGAAAGAGATAAATAGGTTCAATGGGGCAATTTGTAAAGAAGACATTCAAACGGGAAGTAGCGGTTATTCTCCTACTCTGGCTATTCTATGTTGTAGAGGTAAAAGATGCTGAAATTATCGAAATTCTCGTTTGGCCCGTATTTACGTTCGCTACTGCTGCTTTTGGTCTTGACCAGTTTAGCAAGTTGCGGGACAAGTCCTCTGGGCCTTCTGACGGGAAGGGGAACTAACGTAGCTGCCAACACTCAAATTGGTAAGACTAATACACAAACGTTAGGGACAACAAATAATACTGAGCAGAGACTAGAATTTGATACCGCTGATAGAGTTTTTCAGTCTACGGATACCAACAGAGTTAAGACGGAATCAGTAGAGAATGTAACTGTCAATGAGACTAATCCTTGGGTAATCCTCTTGTTGGTGCTTGGTTGGTTGTTGCCTAGCCCCAATGAGATTGGTAGGGGCATCAGAAGCCTATTCTCTCGTAAGAAATAACAATAAGACACAAATAGTAAAGCCGCAAGTATCCCAACGGACGCTTGCGGCTTTTTGTTATTCTACTTCTTGGATTGACTTGATAGACGAGTAATTTCACCCTTTCTTAGTTTAGAGTAAAAACCAGTGTTGGATAGTTTTGTAGCTTCTTGTAAGGACTTCTTTGAGTCGTATTCCACCCCAAGATATCTGTGAGGTATCTTCCCTGAGGACTTTTTCCCATTTACAGAACAAGTTTTGCTGTGTTGTTCTTTGTTATCTTTTATCCACTCTACGAGTAACTTAGAAGCCGCTTTACCACCCAAAGAACAACTCTCTTTAGTTCTTATCCTATCTAAGATAGGTTTCATATCACGCATCTTATATTTGTCTGAGCTTTCTTGTCCCGACTTTGCTGCCATTAAGCGCGCTTCCTCGGAGGTTATCCTACCTGACAAAGCTTGCCAAGCTATGAAATCCTCTTTTAAACCAAACCTTTTATACAAATCCTTGTGAAAAGCTGCATGTAGTTGGATACTTATTGGGGGCGTTAAGTTCTCTTGCTCATCACCCCCTCCCATGTGCTTAGGTATTAGGTGATGCTTGTGCATCTGTTACCTCGTCTATCAACCACTCTAAATAAACCTTTGCTTTCTTTAGGTCTTCAATGCCATTCTTGTAAGGGAAGCGGTGCAGATACTTAGCAATATTTCCACGCAAGTAACCTTGGTATTCCTCTTTAGTGAGGAAGTCAGAGATGTATTCAATAGCCTCAATCTTACCTTGTCCGTAGTGGGATGGGTTGTTTACGTTGTCACCCAAAGTAAAACCTTCTTGTACCTCTACATAAGGTTCAAAGTGATCGTGCCAATTTTCAGATTGGCAATACCACTTGTTATTAAAGCAAATACCGCCGCCCCCTAGATGGTGTGTGACCTCAACAATTTCCCCTGAAAGAACATCTGTGGAATAAGGGCGATCTACCTTAGCTACCCACTCACTTCCAACTGTAATTTTTTCTTTAGTTTTTTCCTCTACGTAAGGTTCAAAGTGATCGTGCCACGCAAGTGTATTAGAATACCAAGTATTTAAATCAGACTGTGCTTCATAGACTATTTCCTTTCGAACAGAATCTACAGATTCTACAACTACCACCTCACCAGTGTAAATCTCTGCGGACAAAGGCTCATCTACCTTAGCTACCCATTTACTTCCAACTTCAATTTTGTCTTTAGTCATATCCATAGTTATATCCATAGTTATAGTCCCTCTTTGAGAAAAATTTTAACCCACATAGCAGTTATATCTGATCTGATAATGTCGTCAACCCCAAACTCTACAATAGAGATAGGCAACATGTGTTTCTTAGCTAGATGGATAACCTTAGTCAAACCATCAGCCTCTTTGAGGTCACTTTGTTGAACATCGCCATTAAGTACGATAGTAGTGCCTTCACCTACCCTTGTCAGGAGCATCTTGAGTTCGTGTGTCGTAATATTCTGTGTCTCGTCAACAATGATAAAAGCATTCTCAAAAGACCTACCACGCATAAGAGCTAGGGGAGCCATTTCAATGTTACCACTCTTGATAGCAATCTCTACTGTAGCTTTACCCAAGTGCTTTTCCAACACATCAAGAACAGGTAAGGCCCAAGGCATAGTCTTCTCGTGTAGATCACCTTTTAGAAAACCTAGCTCTTTACCTACAGAAACCATAGGCCTTGTGATAACGATCTTGTCAATCTTCTTTAATGTGTAGAGGTCAGCAGCATAGGTTGCTGTAACGTAAGTCTTCCCTGTACCAGCAGGCCCAAGAATGAATACTTGCCGACTAGACTTTAGTGCATCAATCAATTCTTGTTGTTTAGGCGTTTTAGCTACTAGTCCAGATACAGTCTTTACATCAGCGTTCTTATACTTAGTGACACGGCGAGACTTAGGGGCTTCCGACACAATTACTCTCCACTTTCAGGGTTGACTAAGTTAAGTACAAGTCGTTCAAAGTTATTTTGTCCATCGACATATACCTTAATACCAACAAGATCAAGGACAATAGCTAGAAGATCATCTGGTTCCAGAGATTTTTCATCAAAACAATATGCAAAAGGTTCAAACCTAAAGAACTCTCTACCATCAACCTTTACGATACCCCCAGTAGCATAGCTCCCCCCGCAAGTCTCACAATCGTGTTCATCACTTAACGTATCAATATCAATACGCATTAGTTACTCCCTCAATTAAAGTTTGGCCTGCCTTGAGGGACTCGAACCCCCGACCTGAGAATTAGAAGTTCCCTGCTCTGATCCACTGAGCTAAAGGCAGTATCTGTAATATGTGGGACAAGGGGCGCTATAACCCTAGGCCAGACAAGTACAATAAGCACTAGCTGTGACCTCTCCCAATTCCCTTGTGGTTGATCAATCCCACTCACTGTGTAACATCCACAGAGTCCACATTGCTGTGGGGTCAGACGCTTATTCTTACGTCAAGTCAACCTAAGTTAGGTCAACAATCTCACAGACACCAGACGAACAAGCCATAGTTTGTGATCCTGATGTAGTGTCTTCCAACTCATACTCTGAAAGTTTAGACCAGTCAATAGCTGCTGGCATAACAGACAGTAGTTTTTCATACTCGTTCTTGCTGACCTCTTGATAAGGGGCTTGTTGATAAGTATGCTCATTGTATGGCAAGAAGGATACACCAGACATCTCATCAAAGTTCTCGTAGACAAAAGCACCCACCTCGAACCACTCGCTTGCCTTCACGTTGATAGTTACAGAAGGCTTATGCTCACACCAGTGACGCTGATAGGCCAACCACATTTCTAGTTGGTCAATAGCACTAAGGTCAGCCGTTACCACTGCACCCTCTGGGGCCTTCATTGGGAAGCTGAACACTGTAGTCTGTGTAGGCTTCATCGCATCAGGTTCAGATGGGATACCTTGGTCTTTCATAAACTGCGTTAGAGGGTCTTTATTGTCACCACGAACAGTCCTAATATAATACTCACTATGACGTGCATGGATACCGCTAGCACTGTCAACCAACTGGGAGACTGTTCCACTGGGTTTAACACAAGTGATAGCAGCAGCAACAGGGATGCCAAGACGTTCAGCCCACTCAGCATTAGTAATAATTGCAACATTCTTTAGATGCCCCAAGGTTTTATCTAGACCAGCATTCTTTGTAGTCATCAGGGGGTTGTCCATAATCCCCGTCAGAGATACACCTAGTAGACGTTCTTCTTCTGTGTTGTCCTGCCAAATCCTACGCAAGTAGGGGAACTTGGTGTAGGTTGATTGGATCGTACCCAAGATGGTAGCAAGACGGACTTTACGTTCGAGGTCTTCGAGCGTATCTGTCGCTCGTATTACCACTTCTGTAAGGTTGCAAAACTGGTAGGGTCTAAGGATGATTTCAGAGCATGGGTTAGTTCCAAATTCATAAGCTACCTTTTGTTTACTTTCGAGACGTTCCCAACCTTTATTAGCAGGGGCATCATTCCAAGCAATGACATCATCCTCATACAACTTTCGGCGACCATTCTTTGCTGCCTGCTTCTTGGATGCCTGACGATTGAAGATGCCACGCTCACCAGAACCTGATTCCACAAGTGCAGTCCACTCACGAAGGAAACTCACAGCATCTGGTTTTTCAGTATAGCTAACAGAGTTATTAGCCAGACCACGCTGAGGGTTGTTCTCCCACCAATTACCAGACTTAGCATAACGCATACGATCATCTGACAAGTTAGACAAAGAAATCATAGCACTACGACGAACACCACCAACTACAACAACTTCCCCAATCTTGCACATGATGTCATGGCATTCGATAGAAGATAGCTTACGTCCTTTAGCTTCTTTGAACTTACTAATAACAAACTGGAACAAGTCAACCAGAGGCGCTGGGCCTGATGCACGACCACCAAAGGTCTTCAACTTAGCACCAGCAGGGCGAACTTTAGATACATCCCATTTAGGGATTTCACCAGAGTACAGCAAAGCAATCAGTTTACGTAGTGCCTTAGCCCAACCCTCTTTACTGTCATGGACAACAATAATATCTTCGCTGTTGAACAACGTCTCTGGCACATCTGGCAGTTTGTTCACATACTGACGCTCTACAGAGAAGCCCACACCAGTGCCACACAACAAGATGAACATAGCCTCATCAAAAGACTTAGGGTCGTCTACGGGCATGTATGAGCAGTTATAACCAGCAGTGTTATCACGATCTAGTGCAGGGCCAGCAGACATTACCGCCCGCATAGAAGGCATTACATCTAGGTTAAGGATAGCCTGTTCGATCTGGTCAACCACAATTTCATCACGGGTCTTTGGTACAACCACATTCTTCATGTATCGTTCAACTGTCTCTCCCCAAGTCTCACGACGACCTTCTTCCTCTAACCAACGCGAGTAACGTGATGTTGCAATAAAGGACTGGTAGTCTGTAGGCAGGTAATTACTTTTCATTATTGTTCTTTCCTCGTTTTTCTTTATCATACTCTAACCAAATCAACCTATCAATATCACAGCGATTGATGCCAATATCGCGCAGTGTCTTATCATCCAGAGCATTCAACTCTTTAATGATCCTACGATGTTCACGCCAAGTATTTAGATAGCGTAGCCAACGTACTGTCCAACTGTTGTTAAATAGCCTACTCATCAAAATTCCACCGCTTCCTTCTTTCCTCTAACTCTTTTGCCCACTTAATCTCATAGGAAGATTTGGCAGGAAACACAATCGACCACAAGACAGTTAGTGAAAATGGAGCTAGAATAATTAAAGGGATAATAAGACTAGACCCCGCAGGTAAGAAAAATATACCCGAAATACCTACGACGAAAAACATAAGGAAAAAGCGGAACAGTTGAATACCTGCCTTTTCTTCTTCCTCTTTTCGATAACTTCTTCGTGGCAAAATTTGCGTCATACCAAATCCCCCAGTTCTACTTTAGGATAATCCTTGTTCTTAATGATCTTACCATCTTCACGACGAAGGATAGAACCATCAGGTTGTACACAGCGACCAAGGTTGTTAGCATGTACACGGCGAATAGCTTCGTCTAGATCGTAACCACAGGCATTAGCATAACCATAGATTACATAAACTAGGTCAGCCAATTCCTTAAGGTCTTCCTCTGTATGGCTATCTCCTTCCGACCATTCATCAAACTCCTCAAAAACTAGTCTCTCGTATAGGATAGCTTCGGGCTTCTGATCTAGAACTTTACTAAACTCTTTGACCATATCTGCGACTGTCATAGGACTTTTTCCTTCTGGGGCAATATTAAAGTATTCCCACATAATGCCATTGGTATCCATGTCTTTAATGTCATGGTCAGTAATCATACGCTTCTCCTGTTGTGTGCAGTAAATAGAAATTTGATGCCTACATTAGACCGATCTACTATAAAAATACGTCTGATGTGTCTTATTAGCATCAAACAGATACCAGCAGACATTCTCTTTACCTACGCCCTTACTATCCTCAATCCACTTAACCCTGCCCACAGGGATTACCTTAGCACAATAGGTCATAAGAATAGCAGACTGCTTAGTGTGCATCCAATCAGCATCAAACAACAACCAAGTAGGGCATATACCTAGCCAATGTTCGATGAAAGGGTGTAAGAAGTCTCTGTTCCAAGGTGGATTAGTGATGCACATATCTACAACACCATAACCACCGAAGTCAATAGTCAAAGCATCATTCTTATACATACCCTCTGCTAGAGGTTCAATATCAGAAGCAAAGATGCAATTACCATGACCCTCAGTAAGCTCTGTAATATTGTTGATTAGGCGACCATCCCCCGCACAAGGCTCTACGTAATCGAAGGAATACGGAAGATGGTCAATCAGTGGTTTAACAGGTTCGAGGGGAGTAGTATAAAAATCCCTTGGTCTTCTCTCGAAGTTAGAGTACTTGCCCATACTCTTTCCTCAATGCTTCCATAGATACCCACTCAATGTCATAGTCACCATTTTGGACTTCCCGCTTAATAACAAAACCCTTGCGCCAGTCTAGGTTAGCTTGACCAGCCCAAGCCTCATCAGCACCCTTAAAACAGCCCACAACAAGCCCGTGGATAGGTTTACGAGCTTCTCCCTTATAGTGGTAGTCAAACTTGTGTGTATGGCCTACAGTGACGCTACAAGCTAGTTTATCTACCAGAGACCCACCATGATTTTTAGTTGCCATAGCAGCACCATAGTTACCACTAGCTACATAGTGACCATAGATAACACCATCGTATTCCACAAGAGCGGGGGCTGAGTTATGGTACTCATGGTAGTCATCAAACCAATGGTCAGTCTGCAAATGACTAAAGGAGATGCCATACTTGTCGCCCTCTAGTCGTGGATCAATTGCAATAGCCTTCTTGATACGATTTTCATGATTACCTTCAAAACCAATGTAACGTGGACTTTTACGTTTATTGTGTCGAAACTTCCAACGCATACGTTCCATAGCATCATTGTAGTGTTCAATATCAGCTTGATAGGATTGTGAGACAATAGCTTGTGGGTAACGAGTGTCGTAGGTATTCAACGACCGCATATCAGCGCCATCACCCAAGTCAACGACATAATCAGGTTTTAGGTCGTAAAGGAAGTCCCCTAACCAAGAGTAACGATCATTGGGAACTGATGGATCAGAGTGACCACAACTAAAGACTACTACTGTTTTACCACTCATCACTTAACCTCCAAAGGGCCAATTTTTGCTTTAAAGAATTTAATCACTTCGAGGGCATCTTCTTCTGTATCATACCAGAAGTCCACTGTGTCCATTTCATCACCTTCTTGTACAAGAACAACAAGCATAGCATCTAGACCGATAGGAATACCATCTGCGTGTAAATCATCCTCATCAAACTCATCCCGTAGATATGGCCCCTCTAGCACATCCCAGACTAGTACTGTCCCCTCATTCACTGTTTTCACCAAGGGCTTCTTTAACAGCAACCATAGACTCTTGCTTACACTGCTTAATAGTTGCCCAAATACGCTCTGCACATTCATGTTCATCAATTTCCTGTGGGCTATAAGGCTTTCCCTTTAGGGCTAACCTTTCGTTGATACGACTAAGTAGTTTCATCTAACCACTCCTGTGGGATAAGTTTGTCCGCATAAAGGAAGCCATTTTTCTCGCACCAATCAGCATAAGAGGTAGGTGACTTTTTTTGTAACTTTGCATTAGAATTAGAAAAGACAAACCTAATATCAAACTCTGGATGTTGCTTCTTAATCAATAAATGCTTTTTACGATCAGCGCCTACAAATCTACCTTTTGTTTCTACAATAATACCATTAGCTAGTATCTTAAAATCTGGTGTGTAGGTTCTATTCTCATGTACCTCATAAGTAATCTTTAACTTTTCATACTCATAAGCTACCCCTAAGTCTTGTAGTTGTTGGGATACTTTTTCTTCAAGACCTGAGCGGTATCCATTCTTTATTCCGTGATAGGTTGACACCAGATTTCCCCTTCATATCTACGCAACCACAACAACCTAGCATTCTCTAGGACATGTTCTACATCACCATCATAGGCTTTTACAACAGCATCCCACAGTTCATTTTCAGTCTCACAGCCTTGTAGTATCTTATCAGCTTTTACTGGCCCTACACCATGAATACCACCAATGTTGTCAGCCCTATCACCCGTCAAGATTTGAGTATAGAAGAACTTCATACCTTCTTCTGGGCTAACCTTAGTCCATTCATTACGACCAAAGTTAAAGTGCCAGCAAGGTAATTGAAGCATATCCTTATCAATAGAAGCTACGACACAGTTATAATTAAGGCTTGCAGCAGCTTTAGAGATTAGGTCATCAGCTTCTTCACCTTGGCTTATAATAGCATCGTAGCTGTCAACTAGATGGCCCCTACAGAGGCTAAGATGGGCAGGTTTGGCAACTTCTTTTCGGTTGCCTTTATACTCTAGGGTCTTAGCAATCTCGTACCTAAAGTTGCCCTTACCTGTCAGATAGGTGTTGTAATCCCCAGAGGATACGAATGGAACCTCAATAGTTGCTTCAATAATGAAAGACATTAGATCATCAACTTTTGCCACAGCATCCTCTGGTGACTGATCTTGAGTAGCAAAGGCTGCTCTATAAGCTACAATATCACCATCTATTAGAACTTTACCTTTGCCACTCTCTGTCATTAGAAGCCACCCCAGACTACATCGCCATTACCTTTATCAAGACCTACATCTTGAACATAGGTGAACCCCAATGCTTGAACTCCATTAGTCAAGAACTGGGACACATCGGTCAAGTCTTCGATGTTATCCCAACTGTAGACTAGTTCGCCATCAAAGCCATCGGGGTCTTGATTAAACTTTGCGTGAATAGTGATTTTCATTTTGTTTTAACCTTTCCGTTAATTACTATCAGTACCCAAAGTGTTGCCAACCAAGTACCAAACGTGTAAGGAATAGCCAGAGTTGGAAACAAAGTGTTTAGTGCAAGCAGCGTAATAAGTGGGCCTACAGCAACAAGTGCAATTACTAGGATTACAGCAATAATAGTAATTGCAAGCGCATCTTTGTCATCTTTTTTCATACTAAAACCCCAATCTAGCATTAAGCTACCTTAAACATATCATCAGCAGAATTATCGTAGTCGCCATTAGTCTCGTAGGGCACATGATTTGTAACACCAATGTTCTTCAAACGTAGCCCAGAACCTTCGGCATACATTTCAAACTGTACCATAGCTCGTGTACCATTACCTAGAGGGCCATTCTCTTGGAAAGACCACCACTTCTTGTTATCAACACCATCAGTCAAATCGACAATACCAACAGGGCCACCGAAGTTTACAGTCACGTCACCACGCTTCTTGTTCTCGAAGGTCTTGATATTGTCTTTGACTTCACGCTTTAGTTTAATGAACTTACCGATACCAAACTCTTTGTTGCCCTCTAGGACACGATCTGAGTTCATCGGGCTTGGGTTCATACCATCAGCGAGAAGTTGCTGAATTTGTTCTTCGGAGGTAAAGTAAGCATTTACAATATATTGACCACCTTTTGCATGGATAGCCTTTTGTGTTTTGTTACCATTAGCATCCCCCATATCAGCATTCTCTGGGAAGACTTTGGCATACTCAAGAACCATGTCCATGGTGTATTTACTCATTGTCGGGTATCCTTTATTCATAAGGTTGTATATAACTATACGTTCATTTTTAGACTTCTTAGACGCTTACCAAGAGGTATTTCTCATGGAAAACGCATTATCTTGTTTAGTGTTGCACAAAAGACTCACTAGTGAATACTTGCGTAAGTCTTACCGAATTGTGCATCACATCCTAGCGGGACATTCAGCTTTACCTTCTCGTTTAGTTTAGCAGCAGCCCCGTGCATGATAGCAGCTACTTCATCTTGCTTACCATCTTCTACCAAAGCAATGATCTCATCATGAAACTGCCCAATAGTCTTGATACCATTCTTACGACACAGAGCAACCCAAGTGTCAAAGCAGAAGACACCTGTACCTTGGTTAAGGGTAGAGAACCTATCTTTATCACTACGCAAGGCATACCAGAAGTGTGACACAGGATTATACAACCACATAGACCCGAACAGTTCACGCACACGTAGGGACTTCGCTACAGCCTCTACAGACCAGTTCCTAGACCAGAAAGCATCTAGCAGGGCCTTGGCCTCTTTAACACTCATACCTGTCCCACGCGCCAGCTTAGCGGCTCCTATGCCATATGTTGCGCTATAGTTCACAACCTTGTAGTTCTTACGCAGTGCCTTGAGAGACTTTTCCCCAGAGTTATGCTTGTCAATGTCATCTTGAGTGATAACACCAGCAAACTTGGCAAGGTCGAGGTGAGGGTCAAAGCCTTCCCGTGACATTTCCTCTACATAGTCAGGGTCTAGAGGTTTCATGTAGTGACGCTTTGTAGTATCTTCTAGACTAGTCATATCAGCACCCGCCAGCACATAACCATCTGGGCAAGTAAGGACACCACGAATAACATCACCATAAGGTTTGTCCACACTAGGTAGGTTCACTAGGGGCTTAGAGTGTTTGAAGCGCAGAGTATTAGTTAGCCCTGCAATCTCAGCCTTTAGGTAACCATCTGGTGACACACACTCTAGGAAAGACTTAAGTATCCCAGCCCTATGGGTAAGCACTGTAAGGCCATCCAGCAAGTCAACAGCGGGGTCTACCTCATTCAACTCTTTAACACTCTCACACAGTTCCCCATCGTCTCTTACTTGTTCGATCTGACGTTCTTCGCCTGTCTTCTTGTCACGTACAAACTTATATGTCCGAGGAACCCAACCCAAGCCATGCAACCAATCTTTAACCTGATCCGAGGAGTTTGGATTACCAAGTTCTTCCCCTACCTTAACAACAAAAGATTGAGTTGTGATTGGTTGCCTATACTCTTTGCACAGTTCTACCCACTTTTCCCCGTGAGAGGATAGTCCCCCGTCTTTCTTATACATAACCTTTGGCTGTGTTGCTACACGAGTAAGTATGTGCTTAGGCATAGCCTCTGCTAGTTGAACTACCTTTTCGTCTTTCAACACCATAATCTCGTCATAAGCCTTCTGTGCCATAGGAACATCTAATTTCCATCGCAGGCTCTCTTGTTCCTTAGCACAATCCATTTTGAACGTAAGGTAGTCAATCAAACGATCTTTGTCTTGTTGCTCTGGGTAGAGACGATTTAGTTTAATGTCCAAGTCACGCCATAGACGGGAGTTGATTTTCACGTCCTCATTACAGCGGTGAGCATAGTCTTCTGGTGTTAGGCTATTCCAATCAGTAACTACAGGTTTAGGCACTCCATACTCAATGCCATAACCCTCTAGCCCATGCTTGACACGATCATGGTTAAGATACCAAGACAAAGCTAGAGTGTCGATTAGACGGGCCTTAACCTTAATACCCAAGACCTTTTCCACTGCTGGAATGTCGAACCTGATGATATTATGGCCGATTAAAACCCCAGTCTCAGTGAAGAACTTACGCATTTCATCATAGTCGTGGGTGTGGTGGACTTCTTTCCCATCGGTAGACCAAGACAAGACGTGTATCTTATCTAGAACATCTAGCAGGCCATTCGTTTCAATATCAAAGACTGTCATTGACTCTCCTTTGATGAACCTTTGAAGTAGAGTTCGTATGCTGATTCACACTCATCACAATCTTCACCATCAACTGTACCCTTACCCCCGTTACAAGTGTTATTACCGCACTTACCACAGATAACAATATCATCATCACATACGTCACACCAAACCCACTTATGCTTTGGCACTGTCATTTATAATACCACCTTATCCTATATTTAATAAACGGGAGTTTTACCATCCTAGAGCCTTTTGGTTTCCAGTCGCATAAGTCTAGAGAAAGTTGTGCAGCAACATAACAGATAGAACCCCATAGGCTATAAGAAGTAAGAACCTTTTTTGATAACCAATGGTATCTCATACGTTATACCTCTCGAAGTGTGAACGTCTCTGTATTAAAGCGTAGCATACCAGCATTACCTTCTTCTGAACAAGGGCGGTTCTTTTCTACTTTGATGTACGTTGTATTGCGTTCCTCTAGACTGTCGGCTTCCTTATCTCGTTGCAAGTCGATAATAACTGAGGCTCGTTGTCCAATCATTTTGCAATACTTAGGATCACCATTGTCATTAGTGTGGGCAATAGTAACGATACCTACATTCAATTCAGCAGCAAGTTTAGACAGTCGAACTGATAGATCAGCAAGCATCTGCTCTTTACTTTCCTCTGATGTGCCCGCGACAACATCTTGGATAGGCTCAAAGAACACAAACTTACAGCCAGCAGCTTGGCTAAAGAACCTGATCTGGTCGATTAGATCATCAGCCCCTTGACCATCACTAAGATAGAACTGATAGAACAATTCATCTTTAGTCAGTTGCTTAATGGCTTCCACCACCAAATCTTCTGCCTTCTTCTCCTCAATCAAATCCCTACGGGTCAAGTTATCTTGTAGCTCATAGGACACTAGACCAAGTAAGGTACGTAGTTTAGTTTCTTCCAAGTGCCAAGCTGCAATGGGGATACCACGTTTGAGCATGTTATATTCAAGAAACCGCATAACTTCCGTCTTACCAATGCCTGTAGGTGCTTTGATAACTGTGAAGTGTCCTTGCATCAGGCCCATGATCTTATCGTCTAGGGCTTGGATACCAGTTGGAACATATTGATGCTCTGGCGTATCACGATACAAAGACAAGAACTGATCGGTGGTGTTCAACACATTTTCAGGTGTGTATTTCTTACAGTTCCACCAAGCACTTTTAAATTCTGTTGCTGCACCATTCTGTAGAAACTCATTAGCATCTTTGTACTTACTATGATCTACCCGATAGACTTTGTTGGGGAACATCTTAGCAATCTTGTCAGCAACACTATTACCAGCTTCATCATTATCTACAGACAACACAATCTGATCGAAGCTATTCAACCAATCGTGGCAGTTATCCCAGAGCTTCTTAGAGGGGTTAGCAGAGGGCAGAGACACTACAGGGTTAATGTAGCTACTCTTGAGCATCTGTGCCACTGACAGTGCATCTAGTTCACCCTCTGTAATCGTAACCTTCTTAGCACAACCAGCAGTGAACATATTCATACCGAATAGCTCATCACCTTTAAAACCATCCTTAGCAAAGAACTTCTTCTCAGATAAGGTACGAACCTTTTTCCCACCAGAAGGGTAGACATATTCTTGCTGATCCCCGTAGGTCAACACATTAAATTCTTCCATAGTCTTTTGTGTAATACCACGTAAGGGAAGATACTTACCATCAACTAAATTCTTTGGTACGTAACTACTATTATTGTCAACATAAGCAATTACTTTATTAGTATTTTCCAAATCTGAATACCTTCCTTTTTTGTTGCACTTAAAACAATTATATACGTTCTTGTCCTTATCATAATTAAAGGCATCAGAAGATTCACAATACGGACAAGGTTGATGAGTTACATTTACCACAAGTTTTCTCCTATAGTA
>Ga0247722_10001164_pt1 | contig 14851 bp, 29 predicted proteins | sample MSEWelMarce3H_FC_FD_189094 | JGI IMG/M metagenome (GOLD analysis project Ga0247722, IMG submission 189094) | Subsurface sediment microbial communities from gas well in West Virginia, United States - MSEEL Well Study Marcellus 3H_FC | ecosystem: Environmental > Terrestrial > Deep subsurface >... | reverse complement strand
CTGGTGGTTCTAGCCCTTCAAGCATTTCTGCCCCCTCTTACTTTGTTCCTCGTGTGATGTAAGCCCTGACAAGTCTGCCAAGGTAAAACTCAAACCTGTACTTGTACCAGCGTAGTAGGTGCTTCCAGTTTGTCTTGTGTCTAATCATTCTGTGTTTCGCCATTGTCCCTCACCGCCTCGATAATTTCAACAATGCGTTCCAGTGTGTCTAGGTCGGCTGTCATGCTCAGGACTGCATCCTGGTGCATTTCTTGGATGACTCGCTCGGCAAAAAAGTCAAGAGTTTCCTCATGGCCTTGTCGGTATCCCTCAGCAAAGCCTCGATACCAAGTGTCAACTGCTTTTCTTTCAAGCAGGTTGCGATACATGGACTTAAGGCTTGCCATCTTGCAACTCCTGTGCCTTAGCGTCAATCTCCTGCAGAATCTTGGCAAGCTCTTTTAGCTCAATGCTCAGTAGCTCAAGCCTCATCTCTATCTCGGCAAGGTTCATTTGGTACCTGCCAAGTTAGCCCTCATGTCTGAGTTGTATCTGCCCTCAATTTCGGCAGCTATGTCCTCGGCTGTGGCATCTGGGTGATAGGCGATGTATTCAAGGATGGCCTCACGCTCGTATCGCTTGCCATTGTTGAAGCCTGATGTGTATTGGCTATCAGTCATGGATGGTGCCTCGTATCCTGGCGATTACAAAGTCAAAGGCACTGACCCACTCTTTACAGCCATCACAGGTGCATAGGGTTTCATCTTTTGTTTCTGCCAGCAACCTAATGATGTGCTCACGCTCTGCTTGCATCCCATGATTGAAAGCTTTGATGGAGCTGGTTGCAATAATGTCCTGTAGCTCGCTCACATCTCCACCTTTGGTCGCTGGTCAACTGTGTGTAGCTCGTTGAGGATCATGTGTCCGGTGGCAATGTCAAGCACACCTGAGATGCGTAGAGCCTCGATGATTGACCAGGTTGCTTTTAGCTGGTCACGCCTTCCCTTGTTGTAGGCAGCGAGCTTATCTTGTGGAATCTGAGAAACGGCTATCTGTATCAACTGGCACCCCCTCAATTAGGTCAATGATGATTGTGATTGCTTTGGTTGGCTGTGGGTAGGCAGCTTTGATAAGTCGCAACACCTCATCCTTCATTAGCATCCTGCCCATGTGTATGCCATCGGCTTTTGCTACTCCAAAGTTGTATTGGTTCGGGTTGTAGTCCATGACTGCAAACTCGATTGGTTCGGGGTTATAGTTGGCCATTTTCTCTCTGTTCTATGTAGGTGTCGGCGATGTGTTGCAACAGGGTTAGTCTGGCAAGTTGCTTCTGGATGTGGTACTTGTCTGTTTCAGGGTTGCCCCCTTTTGACTCGTACTCTGCGTTAGTCCAGAGCCTTGCTTCCTCTAAGACTTGAGCAAGGTGTTTTTTATTCATCTGGCACCCTTGCGAGTGAACCAAAGTGCGATGACAAAGAAGTGAATTGCAATCAGCACACACCCGATTAGGTAGCCGAGATTGAAGTTGTATTCCTGAATTGCCAGAGTCATCCCAAAGGATAAAAAGATGCTGACTGTAAGTAGCCAACCTTTCATTTGAATCTCCTATCTGGCTCCCCTTGAGCCATAACTAAACTCTATACCTGTTTTTTGAGTTTTTTGGGAGATTTTTAGGTTTTTTTGCCTTTTTCGGCGTGTCGCAATAAACCCCTAGTTGAGGGTTTTGACCTGAATAGTGGCACCTGGCTCGATGCCTTGAGCGTAGAGCTTCCTAGCAGAAACCCTTACTATCCGGCTATCATCCACCACAATCCCAGAGTCTTTGAGGCTATCAAATACAGCTCTCACTAGCTTGTCCAGCGGTCAGAGGTCGGGGGCTACTGTAGGCAACCCCCGACTCACTGTCTTGCCTCTCGGTAGGTAAAAGTTGATGATGGCCTCACATGGCTCATCTATGGGTTGCCAATCTGCTGGCAGGGTTGCTAAGGCTGTTTGGGTAATGGCGTTTCGCCAAGCCTTGTGTTTCTTGCTGTTGACCTGAACTATTCGGCCCTGCATGATTGCGTGACTGCCTTGGCTGGCAGGATCACCAACAACACTAAGGCTTACTTCTGCCATACAGTTCCCATGCTCCAAGTATGGCAGCAAGGGTGTAGAGAATACCGAGGACTAGCCCCCACACAGCCAAAGGGCTAAGTGTGTTGAGCGATAGGTTGAATAGCACCCCAGCAGTAAGCGTGGGGACTAGCCATCGGAGTGTTTTCCTCAAAAGGGCATTGGCTCCGAGTGAGTTGGCTCAAATAGTGACTTGACTAGCTGGGCTGGGTCAGCAGGTGTGATGTATGGGTTGTTGATGCTGATTTTGATTGACTGACCAGGCTCGCCGTTGCGGTTTAGCTTTGGTGAGCCGTCAATGTTGGTCCATGCCTCAATCTCTGCTGAGAATAGACCCTCGACAGTTAGCTGGTCACCGATGTCATAAGTGGTCGGTTCCTTTAGCCAGACTGTGTATTGTCTGTCAATCGTTTCACCGGACTTAGCCTTGTAAGACTCAGTGACTGTTAGGCCTTTGCCTTCCCAAAATACTTTGGTGACTGTGCCCTTTACTTTGATACTTGCCATCTCTTTTTTCCTTATCTCTTGTTGATTTGTTTACTCTAGTGGTCACCTAAGACATGATTGGGGTTGGTGCAGTCTGTGTGCCCACAAGATCTAATGCCAGGTAGGACTGGCTGGCCGTCAAAGATTGGGATAGTGAGGGTTGCCTTGTCAAACTCGCCTTGCCAAGGGATGCACTTCTCAGAGCCGTACTTGATGACCAAGGCTCGGTGCATTCGGCAGGACTGGCACTTGAGGTCTTTACGCTTCCGCTTATGGGTGTTGACCTTCCAAGTTGCTCCACATCGGCAACACAAGGCCACATTGTCATCCACGCCATAATCTTAGCCCTCGACAACTCTGGCATGGTGACCCTCGAACTTTAGCCACGCCTTATTTGTTGTGCCATGTCTGTTTTTAGCGACATTGAGAATCATCTGTGAGCGTTCCCATTCTTGGTCACCCTCGACCTGTTCCCTGTGCAGCAAGATAACAACATCGGCATCCTGCTCAATGCCACCTGAATCTCTTAGGTCAGCCATGTCAGGCTCGGAGTTCTTTCGTTGCTCTGGTCCTCGGTTGAGCTGGGCTAGTGCGATGACCGGAACCTCTAAATCTCTGGCAAGGTTCTTTAGCCCGATAGAGATGTCAGTAATCATCTCGTATCGTTTCCTGCCCTTTTCTGTGTCCTGAATCAAACCGAGGTAGTCAACGACAATGGCGTTTAGGTTGCCATCGGACTTTACGCTGTTTGCTAGTGCCCTAATCTGCTGGATAGTCTGCCCTGACTTGTCGTGGATGGCAAGCTCGTGTTTTGTGCCCTTGATTGACTTGGCTATCTTTTCCCACTCGTGATCTCTAATGGTTCCCTTCTCAATGTTGCCGAGATAGACAGAAGCTTCCATCGCAATGATGCGGTTGTAGAGTTCGGCCTTTCCCATCTCAAGGCTGTGGAACGACACAGGGCCAGTCTTAGACAAGTGCCAAGCTAACTGCACCCCAACGATTGTCTTACCCACACCTGGTCTGGCACCGATGATGTATAGAGCACCTGGTCGCAATCCCCCAATGATGTTGTTGAGCTGTTCCCAGGGTGTCAGCGGATAGTTGCGTGGCTTGTCTAACTCATCAAGGTAAGGGATAAGTTCGTCATCAACATAGCTCGGCTTGACTGCGATGTTTCTCTCGATGATTCCGTCAATGCTTTTCTTAGCTTTTTCCATTACCTCTGCAAGGTCAGAGTGCTTGGCTGTTTCGCTGATAACGGCAGCAGTGGTGCTTAGTCTGCGTCTAGTGCTTTCCTCAACAACCTTGCTGGCGTAAAAGTTTACGCTGTTAGCAGTAGGTGTAGCAGTCACACAGTCATGAAGGTAGCTGGCAAGCTTTGGCAATCTAGCCCCGACAGTGACAACATCTATTGGGTTTCGGTGGTGCTTCATCTCCAACATGGTCTTGTAGATAATCTCGTGGCTTGGATCTAGGAAGTCATCCGGTGCCAAGGTCAGGTCATCGAGTGCCTTGCCGTTGGTCAGCAGGACAGAGCCGATTACCGATAGCTCAAACTCACTCATGCCATTTACCAATCTTTAGCTTTTGCAATGGTTTGTTTTCTTGCACTTGGACTGTATCGTAAAGCTCTTTGTTTAGCCAAGAGGCTGGGTATGGGATGTATTGCTGGTCGGGCAGTTTGCTCTCAGAGTATGCCTTAGCCAGCTCAATCAACTCATCAGCGGTTTTTCTTTTAGTTGCTTGTTTCCAAGCTTTTAGGGCATCAGCTTTAGCTACCTTTTTAGGGTAGTAATTCCAGAATTTATCAAAACCTTCAATGTCGCTTTTAAGTGATGGTTCTTTGATGGTTATATTGATGTTTTGCGTGCCAACAGGTGTCACCCCTGATTTACCTGAGCTGTCACCCCTGCTTACCCAGTCTGTCACCCCTGATGCTGAATCTGTCACCCCTGGCACAATCGTTATCCAGTAAAGGTTGGTCTTGTATTGGGTCTTTGTCGGTGCGTTTTGCAGCTCAACTTTTAGCTCACCCAGCTCAACAAGTTCTTGAATGTCACGCTTGACTGACCTCTCCGAGCTGTTTGCGTATCTTGCCAGAGTAGAGATAGAAGGCCACGCACCATGATCTCCAAGGTGGTTGGCAATACCTAACAAGACAAGCTTGGCTCTGCCGGTGGCTCTGGAATTGTTTAGGACTAGTGATACTGCTTCAATGCTCATCTTGCTGCTGCTCTCTCAGCCATCAGCATCATGACAGTTGGGCTAATGACTCTGTTATCGTAGCCCTCTTTGACCAGCATTACCCATTGGCCGTTGTCGAGTCCCATAGCCTGATAATCCATCTCGGCCATAAAGATGTTGCCGCCGTACATTGACAGCACCTCAGCGAGGTTTTTATTTTCCCAGTTAAACATAAAATGTGCCTTTCTCTGTTGAGTCGGCACACTATGATTGGTAGCGATGCCAACAGCTTGATTGTTGGTGTCACGCCCTCTAGGAGTTTCGGCTTCTAGGGGGCACTTTTATTTAGTTATGTTTTTACCTTAGCACCTGTTTTGTATGAGGTGCAGAACCCCAGCGGTTTGATCGAGTCCTAAGACTTACAGGGACCGTTCTGGGGTGTCCGGTATCAGAGTATCAAAAGTATTCGACATCATGGTTAGGCACAGGTGTCCTGTTGAAGTCGTTATCTAGTAGCCACCAGCCGTCACCCATGTAAACAGGGGTAAACTCAGGCACCTGGTGTCGCTCTAGCTTCCAGCCAAATTTACGACCAAGGTCAGCAAACTTAGCGTTGGACTCAAGCATAAAGTTGGCAGCACTGCAAAGCACAATGATGTTGCTAGGTCTGTCTAAGGCTCGACTGCCACCCATGCCTCGGTTAGCTCGGTGCTGTGGGATAAGCGTGTCATCGGTAGTTCCACAGTGACTACAGCACTTGTCACGATCTAGAAACTTATAAAACTGTTTTTTATTCATTCTGGCAACCTGTAAAAAATAGCTCTCTTTTTTTACTCATCATCATCCCAAGGGTCGTATTTTCTGGCTGGCATCTCACCTGGTTGAAATCCCATAGCAAGCTGTGTATCTGCTAAACCGCTGGTTGGTGTGTCGGTTATGTCTTGCTCTTGGCAGGTGTGTTTCCTTCGCCACTCTCGGACAAGTTTGAGTGGCTGAGGCTCATCAGTTTTGAACTTGGCACCACAGGAACAGGTTTCGGCTATCACTCGGCAAGGCTACCAGCTAGGCGTGTTTCCACTGTATTTCGACATTTTTGCTGATTACAGCCATCATTGTGGCTTGATCTGACAGGGTTTTTAGCTTGGTTCGGACCCTGTTGTATTCGGCCTTGGCTAGGTCAGCCTTTAGCTTTTCATCTACTGCTTGCAACTTAGCAAAAGCCTGTCGGTCTGCAACTGTCCCAGCGTTGTTGATAAAGGCTAAAGACACTGCCTTGTCATAAGCGGCTTCTGCATCAGCCATCTTGCACTCAGCGTCATAGAGGGCACTAGCCCCCTTGTCCATCTCCGTTGTTATGCGTTGGAGTTCCTGGACTATGTGGCTCGGTGTAATAATTTCCATCTCTTAGCCTTCTCGCTCTCTCTCTTTGTAGTTGCCACAGCTCTGATACAAGGTCAAGTTCGCCTCGCTCAAACTGCTGTTGCAGACACTCTTGCAGCTCAACTATTGAGGTTAGAAGTATCCTCTGTGCTTGTCGGTCCAACTGCTAGTTCCTGTATCTTTGCGAGGGTTGCCGGTGCTGCTTGAGCAGTCTTGGCTTGGCTGTATAGCAATCGTAGCCCCTCGATGTCATTGCCTAGATCTGTTGCCATCGCAATCCAGTCTTTGCTTGTTGCTTTAGGTGTTGCACCTCTAGCAACTTTTTCCATCTCTTGTCTGCTTGTTCTCTTGTTGCCTGAGTATCCAGCGTTGGCTAGTGCTCTACCGATGGCTGAGGTTTCAGCGTTCTCTAGTGCAGATGTTTTGTTAGCCATGCCCTGACCATCAACTTCAAAAGCTAGACCTGTTGCTTTTGGCTTGTCGGTAATGTCGTTGAGGTAAACCGATGCCTTGACAACCCAGGTGCTTACTTGTCTGTCCTGCAAGGTAGTGATGTTCTCAGTGATGATTCTGCCATCGGGGTTGTCTTTATAGAACCGCCTGATGCGTTCCTCAACTGTTTCGTAATCGTTTAGGTTGAACTGTGCCATTTACTTACCTTTCTCGTGGTGCAGGTAGGGCATCCCACCTGCTCTTGATCTCAGGCTAATGAGGTGGTCCCCATAAACTAGCCCTCTCTTTTTACCTTCCATAGCTTTTACGACTCTACTCTTTAGCTCTGTCAGTTTGGTGTTAGCTGCCTCGGCATCTGTCACAGCGTTGAAGTAGTGCACTCCTAGCTCATCTAGGTCAACCTCGCCATCCTCAATGTTGGGGTTTAGTGCTCTCACTGTTTCTAGTGTTGAGTTGCTACCATCCCAGTCAGGCATCTTTAGCTCTAAGCAAGCGTGTCTAAATCTGACAGCAGCCTCAAATAAAGTATCAGCCTCAAACTGGTCCCACTCAATGTCGTATTCCTGGTAGCTCGACCCTGCAAGGGCAACAAGCTTGGCTTGCCGGATACCAAAGACCTGCATGTACCAAAGCACCTGTGCTCGATAAGACTGTGGCACTTGTGTCCAATAGTCACGAGAGAACTTGACCTCAACAATGCCCCAGTTGCCATCGGCATCTAGGTAAAGACCATCTGGGTTTGCTCGCATCCAAGGGTAAGTTTTGTTTGCCCAAGTTCCTGTTGTCAAGACTGTCAGCTCAGGGTGCTCATCTGCAAACAGTTGCAGGATTGGTTCCTCAAGAATTGTGCCGAGCTTCATGCTCATGTTGGGCGTGACCTCATCAGGGATCTGTCCTGTTTTCTTTGCCCAGAGTGTGATGGGCGAGGTCCAGCTCGATAGTCCTGCACAAGCGGCAATGTCAGAGCCACCGATTACACCTGGCTCGTTGCGTAGCTCATGCCATTCAGGACTGCCGTTAGCAAAGTCCCCTAGTAGGACTGCATCAAGCAACTGGTTTGATTCGCTTGGTAGTTTTGATACTGGCAAGGTGTTCCCTCTCTTTCATCTTGTCCGGCAACCCACGCTAACTCTCTCGGCGTGGGTTTGCCATTTAGGTTGACTTTAGTCTAAGTTGACCCTATGACAAGACAACTTGAAAGAAAATACATTGAGCTACAACACGCCATTACTGAGAATGGGGGTGTGCAATGTAGCCAGTTGCCTGAGTGCTTTTTCCCAGAGGATGAGCCTGATCTATACCTGCGTAAAAAGTTAGTTGCAGTAGCAAAAGAAGTCTGTAATGACTGCCCTGTCAGGCTAAGGTGCTTTGACTATGCCCTATCAGCCCACATGGTTGGTATCTGGGGTGGTACAACTACCGAGGAAAGGCAGAAGCTTAGGAGCTCTTAGGGCCAGACTTGTCAGAGATCTTGCCAAAGGTTTTGTTGATTTCCTCTGGGTCAATCTCGCCGTCTGCTAGGTAAGCCCTGGACAGTTCCTGGGCCACATCTATAATTCCTGCAAAGGCAGCCATAGCAACAGCCTGAAATACCTCAAGCCCGATTACAGCACCACCGACAAAAATACCGGTGACCTTCAAAACAATAACCGCTAGGGTTCTGCGAGCGATGTCTAACCACATAGGTCAGTCCTTTCGTAGGGGGTAAGTTGCAGCCCAAATAACAATGGTGATGAGAATTGCCCAGCCAGCAAAGTCTTTAGCCGAGCCTTCGAGTACGACCCAGGCGATGCCTAAGCCCAAAACAGTCCAAGCTTGGTCAAGCTGGTCTTTGATAAACTTCAAGGTTTCCTACCTGCTAATGCCACTTGAGTCACGATCACCGAAGCAACCACAACCTGCTGGGCCTGTTCTCTGACTTCCGGTGTCATGTCCGAGCCGATTGAGCGTAGGTTATTTACAAGTTTACCCACTGCCTCTAACGCTAGTTCGATGCTTATTGTTTCCTCTGGCAAAGTTGGCTCAGGTGTAGGTTCACTCGGAATTGTCGGCTCTGTGGGGCTCGTAGGGGGCTCAGTAGCCTCTGGGGTAGGTGTTATGATCTCTGGGGGGTTTGTCGGCTCTACAGGCTTTACAGGGCGTTCTGGAGTAGGTTCTGGTTCAGGGGTCGGTGTAGGGGTTGGTTCTGGGGCTATGGGAGCCACAGGCTCAACAGGTATAGGCTCAGGGTCAGGTCGGACAACTTCCTCAGTCCTAACAACATCCTCGGTTCTTTCGACATCTCTGCTCACATCCTCGGTGCGTTCAACCTGCTCAGTTTCCGGTGCAGGGCTTGGGCTGATCTCAGGGCTAGGCGTAGGGTCAATAGGGGCAGGAGCACTATAACCAGGATGGTAAAGCAGAGCAGGGTCCAGCTCGCTGCCGTCACTAGATACAACGCTAACAAAAGTGGTGAACTGACCAGCAAAGCCACCCTCGCAATAGTGCTGGGGAATGTTGCCTTTATCCAGGAAGTAGTTGTTTTCATTTTCCCATCCGACCTGTCTAGTAATTGTATTGCCAGTTGAGTCTTGGCAGGTGATTGAGGCCCAAGCTTGGGCACCGTAGGCAGGGCTAGGCTGCCAAATCATAAAGAATAAAAAAAAGCCCACAAGCATGACTCGTAGGCTTTTAGTTTTGGCTAAGTTATTTAGCACTCTTGGGCTTCACCACTGGGGGCTTAGGTGCCACAGGCTTAGGCTCTGGCTCATGAACTGGAGCAGGAGCTACTTCACCTGTGTCTGGGGTAGGTAGTCCAACCTCTGCGTCAAGTTCCCACTTAGTAATAGTGGCTTTGACAAACTTTAGAGGGTCAACATAGCCCTTACCGTCTGAGGTCCACTTTAGGAACTTGCCCTTGCAGATTTCAAAGTGAAGGTGTCTGCCAGCCGATGCACCAGTGTTGCCCATGATGCCTAGTCGAGTGCCAGCCTTGACCTTTTCGCCCTTGACAACAGTTAGTGAGTTCTCAACCATGTGTGCGTAGCGTGTGGTGTACCACTCGCCATTTATCTTTGAGCGAATGTCAACATACCAGCCAACACCGCCAAGAGAGCCGTCAGGGTTTTTTAGCTTTGAGGTGCCAGCAGCAACGACAGTGCCATCATGCCAGGCTTCGTTCCAAATCTTTGCTTTTGGTCCCCAGAGATCTACTCCATTGTGGTGTTTCTTATACTTCTCAATGGGGTGGATTCTCCAACCAAAAGGGCTAGTGACCTTCCAGTCTTTGCCAAACTTGCCATCAAGTGGCATCTGTGGTTTTGATTTCATTAGTTTACAACTCCAATAATTAGGCCAATAAGTGCGACAACTGAGGCAGTCAGTCCGGTGTAAGCAATCTTTTCAATCCAAGCCAGGCGAGCAAGTGTCAGCTCTACCTCTCTCAAGCGAGCAGGAACCTCGTCTAAGTGGTCCAGCTTCTCAAGTATCTTGACAAGGGTTTCCCCATGCTCAAGTTGCTTGGCGTAAATTGCTTGCTGGGTTATGCGAACCCCAGTTGTTTCCTCAGCCATTATGCGATGATAGCAGCGATTTCGTCAGCCGTTAGACCTAAAGCAGCAAGCTTGGCATTGGCAGAGGCTTTAGCTGCTTCTTTTGCTTCCTCGGCAGCTAGGCGTTCTGCTTCTCTAGCTTCAAATGCTAGGCGGTCAGTTTCGCGCTGTGCTAGTTCTTCTGCTGTTAGGGGAACGATTGTGGACTCTCCAGTAGAGCAGTCTACGATTACTTTAGTTGGGGTTTCTGTCATTTTTCTTTTCTTTCTTGTTAGCTAACGACTACTATTCCGTCTGTGCCTTTAGTGATTTTGTAGAGAGAGATAGTGGTTCCGACTTCAAAGTTTCGATTCTTGTTTAGGTTGGCATCTCCAGCACTTAGTAAAACACTTGTAATCGCTGTGTTGCTGGCGTAAAGAGCAGCACCAATAAGTTGCTGACTAGAAGTGGCATTATTCTCCGTCACGCTGTCAATGCTAAACGACTTGTTAGTTGTCGTAGAAGCGTAGTTTGGAAAATAAATTGAGATGTTGGCGAAAGTGTTGCTTGTAAAGTCAGCGTTTGGTATTTCAGCGTATGGAGAAATTGCGTCAGTCTGAGAGAATACCCCAGACCCCGTTCCTCTCAACATTCTAAAACTAGCGTTAGCACTATTTGGGTTTGTGATTAAGTATGAGGTTCCCGAAGAAGTTGCTCGACAGCTAGCCAAGATGTAGAGGTCTGTCCCATCCTGCGGAATAGAGGTGAACTCGATTGAGGCAGCAGCAGTACCCAGTGTCTTTGTTTCTATAAGTTGCATAGTCAATTCTAAGCACGCTCCTTTAGGCGAATCATTGAAGCCTTGTTTGATTCTTTCCTGCAACTTAGGCAGTAAGCCCTGCCGTTAGGTCGGTGGGCTAAGTTCTCCGATACAGCGTGTCCGTTTACACAAGACTCTCGGTTAGCCATTACTCGCTGACCTGCTTGGACATTTTCCAAGTGTGATACTGCTCGAAGGTGAGCAGGGTTTACACAAGCTCGGTGCTGACAATCTGTTCCACCTGAGCAAGTTGTGTCCTCGTTGTGGCAGGTGTGGTCAATCACAAGACCTTTAGGAACTGGGCCGTTTAGGATTTGCCAAGCGACTCGGTGCATACCTTGGTAGCGACCTTCAAATCTCATCATCACATAACCAGCTAGGTCGGTCTTGCGGTTTGGAATAATGCAGTCTGTCATTGTCATTGTCTAGCTCGCTATTCCGTATAGGGCAAAAGTGGAACCAGCGTTGAAATCATAAATACCAGATTGCGATTCACTATTTCTGAAAGTAATACTTGTAATAGCAGAAGTAGAAGCCCACCGACCAGCTAAGGCAGCGACCACAATAGCCGAGTTGTCGCTTCTTGATAATGTCGTTTTGTGTTTGTCTGTTGCCGAATAATCCATAATTTGAACTCTAATTTGCGTAATCCCTGTTCCCGGGTATCCAACATTTAGGCCAGTTAAATTAGCGGTGGCAGTAGAGGTTCCGCTACCAGAACCAACTCCATACATTACAACCTCGTTGTAATTTGACCCAGTATCGCCATTGAAGCGTATTCCTGTAGTAGCACCAGTTTCGACTGTTCCATTGTAAACAAGCACTAAATCACGATAAGTTGCTGGAATTGAGGTAAAGGTGACAGTTGCGGCTGTTGAGCCTAGTGTGATGTTTGCTAAAGCTGTGTAAGTAGTAGTAGGCAATTTATTTTCTCATTTCTTTCGGCAACTTAGCCCTTGATTCCGTAGAGCGAGAAGCGTGAACCAGAAACAAAGCTTCCAAATTGGTCAAGAACTGTAATTGAAGTCACGCTATTAGTTGAGGCCACACTACCGCTCATAAGTTGAATTCTGTCTAGGTTTGTTGCACCAGTAAGCGACCTGAAAGTTTTATTTTTAGTCGTTGAATAAGCGTCAAGGATGTCTACCACTGTTGCCCCAAAGTTATTTGCCGTAGAGTTTGCGGCAGTTGGGCTTCCTAGCCTCATAGAGCTTTGAGAAGTCAAAGCTTCAAATTGAACTGCGGAGCCAGTGCCTTTTAGTGCGTGCCAGAAATACCCAGAGGTAATGCCGTTGAACTGAACGCCTAATGGTGAATCTAGGTCGGCTCTAGTGCTTCTAGCCGTCACCCTAATTTGTAAGTGCTTATAAGTAGATGAGTAAGTGCCTAAGCTGCTGAAAACAACAGAAGCCTGAGAGCTACCTAAAATCTGCGTTTCAATAAGCTCATAAGTCCCAGCAACTACACCTGCCCCTGCTGCTGAAAAAATACCTAACGCCGAAAGGGTCATTTAGACCGCCGTAGCATTACCGATAATGCGGTAAGAGTTTGTCCCTACACATACAACAGAAACTGCGTCATAACGCTGACCAATTCTGTAAGCGGTTCCTGCGGTTCCTCGACCTGCTAGAGATACTGCTGTGCCATCTCTAGTGATCGTGACTGTGCCAGCACCATCCTGCAAGATGTCAACACGCTCGCCAGCCTGGAAAGCTGTGGCTGTGCCGATAGTGACTGTGACTGCTGAACCTGCGTCAAACTCTAGAATCTTGTAGCGGTCTGAGGTAGCAACTGTGTAGGTAGTGGCAGTTGACATAGTAAGCGTGACCTCGTTAGAGAGGTACAGGTTTACATCGGCAGCCGCTAGGACTTCTCCGGCGGTAAAGGTTTTTCTTGGCATTGGTTTCCTTTTGGTCTTGTTTTAGTTTACTACTCGTAGGCTAGGCGGTCATTGTCGAGCTCGCCAAGCACAGGGTCGTTGAGGATAAAGATGGCAAAGTCAAGGCGTTCAAGGGCAAAGCTAATGTTCTTGCTGGCAGGGTTCCAGTCATGGTTGATACCAATAATCCGGCAATACTGCTCGATGGCTGGTGGGATGTCAGAAGGCTCAAAGCGAACCTGCACAATGTCCCCAATCTCAAGATCAAGCACCTTGTCCTGGTTGACAGTTGTAAGGGTATCTAGGACCACAGTGACTGTTTCAAATCGGTATTGAGGCTCTTTATACCTGGCAAGCAAAAAGTCTGCAAGGAACTGTAGCTGGGCTGGCTCTTGAATTAGCAAGCCAGAAGCATCGTAGACCCTAGGGCCATAAAGGGCTTGTGAGTCTGCATCCTCGGCAAAGGCTTGATCAGGGATAAGGTCAGCATTGGCAAGGCTAATTCTGTTGTAAAGGTTCTCAGAGCCGTAGACAATGTTGACATCGGCAAACTGGATGCCTGTGTAAGCCCCTGCAACAATCTCATCGCTAAAAACAATGTCCGGTGTGTTGGGTACAGCGTTTCTTTCCCTGTAGGTAATCTTGCCGTCTTTGGCTAGGAACAGGGTGCCGAACTCAGAGTTGGCAACTAGCTGTAAGTATTCAAGTGTGCCTGTGCCCTCAGCCACATCAGCGTCAAGCATCGTAGAGTTTCCTGCGTCAATGTCACGCTCGGCAGCTGGCCAGTCAACTTCTGGTCTGTCTAGGACAGCGTTTATGCGAGCACCTGAAAGCTGTGAGTCAGGAGTGAATTCCTCAAGTCCTGAGTTAGTCAAAACAGACAAAGCATCAGAGGCAGAAATCGCAACTACCGACTGCTTGCCTGGCTCATACTGGATGTCAAAATCGTCAATAAAGCCAACAAAGACTGGGTAATCATTGCTAGAGATGATGACAGTTCGGCGAGGCACAAGCTGGCCGTAATAAGGTCCGTCAACATAAAGAGGGTCAAAGCGTCTGTCTGAGTTGTCCACAGTAATGGAAACTACTCCAGCGTCAATGCGATCTAGGGCGTTGTTTTTGCCTCGGTTGACTGAGCAAGTGACAAGCCTGTCCGTAATGTCAAACAGTCGCTCGCCACCGAGCGTAAATTCCGTATTGTCAAGCACACCTCTAGTTGCGTTATCTAGGACAAAGGCAAAAGGGTCACGCTGTCCGAGGTCAAGACCTAGCTCTAGCTTGACTTCTGGAGCTGCCACTATGCACCCTGCCAGACAGCACCAGAGGTACGCTCATAGGCCTTGATAGCGTCAACGATTGCTTTACCGATAGTCGAGCCAGAGCCAACACCGCCATTGACCTCGATGTTGTAAATGCTCTGTTGTCCTTGTGCGTTGAAAAGGCTCTCAGTGCCTGTTTGGGCTATCTGGCTTGATAGTGAACCAAACTCAGCGTAGCCAGCGTTGATGGCTGATAGTCCACCCTGACCACCCATGACCAGGCTCTCAGCTAGTCGAGCACCTGCCATTGGACCTGCTGTAATAATCTGTTGCAAGAGGGTCGGGTTCAATCCCATACTTGCTAGGTCTTTTACATTGGTTGCAAATGAGCGTAGGCGAGTCAGTAGCTTTTCCATGTTGCGAGTAATGGCGTTAGTAGATCCACCGAGCTGGGTCAAATCAAAGGCACCTAGTATTGCGTTCTTGATTCCTGCAAAAGTGTTTTTTACTGAATCAGCAAATGACTGGAAAACACGCTCACGCTCTGCAAGGGCATCTGCTTCACGCTGAGCAGCAGCCTCTTGTGCGGCAGCAGCCTCGGCAGCAGCTTGAGCGGCTTGAGCAGCAGCCTCAGCGGCAGCGGCAGAAGCGGCGGCGGCGTTTTGAGCTAGTTCTCTTTGACCTGCTTTTGTCTTGTTAAAGGTTTTTTGTAGCCCAGCAGCAACAGCAGCCCCACCCTTTTTGATGTCCTTGAGTACCTTTGTTGACAGCCTCTACGCAAAGA
>Ga0247722_10001163_pt1 | contig 14857 bp, 18 predicted proteins | sample MSEWelMarce3H_FC_FD_189094 | JGI IMG/M metagenome (GOLD analysis project Ga0247722, IMG submission 189094) | Subsurface sediment microbial communities from gas well in West Virginia, United States - MSEEL Well Study Marcellus 3H_FC | ecosystem: Environmental > Terrestrial > Deep subsurface >... | reverse complement strand
TTTTATATTTTTTATATTTTTTATATTTTTTATATTTTTTATATTTTTTATATTTTTTATATTTTTTATATTTTTAAATAATTAAAGAAAATTATTTAAAAAAAACCGCATGTATTATTATTATTATTATGTCGTCTACTGTGGAAACATTTGCTTTTCAGGCTGAGATCAATCAGCTTATGTCGCTTATTATTAATACATTTTATTCAAATAAAGATATTTTTTTGCGTGAATTAATTTCTAATTCATCTGATGCGTTAGATAAAATTAGGCATCATTCTTTATCTAATATGAGTGTTTTAGACTCTCAAGCTGACCTAACTATTAAAATCATTCCAAACAAGGCAGACAAAACATTAACTATTTTAGATACAGGGGTTGGTATGACTAAATCGGATATTATTACTAATCTTGGCACTATTGCTCAATCAGGAACAAAAGGATTTATGGAGGCAATGAAAAGTCAAGGAGATATTAATATGATCGGTCAATTTGGTGTTGGGTTTTATTCCGCATATTTAGTTGCAGAGCGTGTTGTTGTTACATCAAAACATAACGATGACGAGCAATATGTATGGGAATCAAATGCAGGTGGGTCATTTACTGTAAAAAAAGATGAATCGGGAGAAGATCTTGGGCGCGGAACAAAGATCACGTGTTATTTGAAAGACGACCAACTGGATTATTTAGAAGAAAATCGCATCAAAGAACTAGTTAAAAAACATTCAGAATTTATTAACTATCCTATTAGTCTTTATGTAGAAAAAACTGTTACGAAAGAGCTAGAGGAAGAAGAGGAAGAAGAGGAGGAGGAAGAAGATGATAATGCTGAAAAGGATGAATCTTGTGATAATGATGAACCAAAGATCGATGAAGTAACAGATGAAGAGTTTACCAAAAAAGAAAGAAAAATGAAAACTATCAATGAAGTTATTAGTGAATTTGAACTATTAAATAAACAGAAACCAATTTGGTGTAAAAAACCGGAAAATGTTTTACCAGAAGAATATGCGTCATTTTATAAATCATTAACAAATGATTGGGAAGAGCATTTAGCTGTTAAGCATTTTGCAGTAGAAGGTCAATTAGAATTTACAGGTCTATTATTTATTCCAAAACGTGCTCCTTTTGATCTTTTTGAGCCATCAACTAAAAAAGAGGGCAATATTAAATTATATGTTCGACGTGTATTTATTAGCGATGATTGTAAAGAGTTACTTCCTGAATGGTTAAAGTTTGTAAGAGGCGTTGTAGATTCACAAGATCTCCCACTTAACATTTCTCGCGAAATGCTCCAGCAAAATAAAATTATGAAGGTAATTAAGAAAAATATTGTTAAAAAATGTTTAGAATTATTTTTAGAGATTAAAGAAAATGAAGAGGACTTTTTAAAATTTTATCAGCAATTTAGTAAAAATATTAAGCTTGGAATTCATGAAGATAATGTAAATCGTGAAAAATTATCTGAATTGTTAATGTTTTATAGCAGTAAGTCAAATTCTAAAATGATCTCATTAAAAGAATATGTTAAAAATATGCCTCCTAATCAGAAGCAGATCTATTATATTACGGGCGAATCACAAAAATCAGTGGAAAACTCACCATTTATTGAAAAATGTAAAAGGCAAAATATTGATGTTCTTTTTATGATTGATCCTATTGATGAATATTGTGTGCAACAACTTAAAGAATATCAAGGTAATCCGCTAATTTGTGTTTCAAAAGAAGGTCTAAAATTTGATTACGACGACGATGAAAAGAAAAAATGGGAAGAATGTGTAACTGAATTTAAACCATTAACAGAAAAGATCAAGGAAATTCTTGGAGAAAAGGTAGAAAAAGTTGTATTAGGTGAACGTATTGTTGACTCTCCTTGTGTATTAGTTACTAGCGATTACTCTTGGACTGCAAATATGGAACGTATTATGAAAGCACAGGCTCTACGCGATAATAATGCATCCTCATATATGATGTCTAAAAAAACAATGGAAATTAATCCGTTTCATAGTATTATTAAATCTCTTAAAGATCGCAATGATTCGCTAACAGATGATAAGGTTATCAAAGATCTTGTAAATTTACTATATGAGTCATCACTAATTTCGAGCGGATTTAGTATCGATGATCCTACTTCTTTTGTTAATCGAATTAACAATATGATTAAACTAGGACTAATGATTGATGATGATGTAGAAGAAGTTAAAGATGTAGAAGAAGTTAAAGATGTAGAACATGTTAAAGATCTAGAAGCTGTAGAAGAGGAATCGAATATGGAAGAAATTGACTAAATATTACTTCAAATAATAGTTCAAATAATAGTGTAAATAATATATAAAAATTATTGTTAATAATAATAATTTTTATGAAACTAATAGAATCAATGTTAATTGCGTTCTTAATACAATAAATATTTAGGAAACTATATTAATTAATGGCATCTAGTGGTATTACTTCTATAAATGAACTACCTATATCAAATAATCAAAATAGCAATATTCAGCAACAAATGATGATACAGCAACAGCAACCGCAAAATATTATTTTAAATAGAAATGAAATTGTTTCTACAAGCAATACTCAAATGACTACATCAAATTATAATCAATTATTACCAACTGGTGGTGTTAATACACAAAATCCGTTAACTATGGAAAATAGTGTTTCAAATAAGCCTCCTAACTATAATGAATTAATAGGTCAAATTCAGAACGCTAGTGCGTATGGAACAACTGCATTACCTTCTCGCGATATACCAATGCAACCTTCACAAATTAATAATGATATTCAAAGTCAGCCTAATTATATACAACCTCCTACAAAAATGGAAGATTATATTAGAAATGATATAACTCCACAAAAATTAATAGAAACTAATAATAGACAAAACCAATACGAAAATTTATTTGAAAGATTATATGAAGAGTTTCGTTTACCAATAATAATTGCACTATTATATTTCTTGTTTCAATTACCCGTTGTTAAACAATATAATAAAAAATTAATGCCGTTCTTATTTAAAACTGATGGTAATCCTAATTTATACGGTTACCTCGCTAATAGTATAATGTTCGCATCAATGGTCTATATATTATTACAAGCTTTATCATATTTAGTATAAATATCTTTTAACATTATATTTAGCATATTATATATTTCTATTAAAAATATATAATATGCTATTATATATAATAGATGGCTGAAAAAACAGAGTCGTCGTCTATATTAGGTAGGATTACAAGCTTTTTTAGTAGGAAACAAGAACCTCATAACACAGCACCGCCTAATACAGAAGCGCATACTACAGGACCGTCTAATGCATTAGAGATTAAAACAGGGGGTAGGGGTCGCAGAAGAAAATCTCTAAGACGCAGACGCAGACGCCATATAAAATCTACTCATCGTCGTCGCAAATACTAATCACTAATTGGTTAGTTGGTCTTAATGTTATGTTTCATACTATAATGTCTTCCTACTTTCATCCATAAAAGTATACTTATAGTAAAACCTACTAAAAATCCGGCTACACACTTATCGGGATGGTCACCCATAAATGGCATAGTCAAATAAGGACCTATGAAAAATGTTAGAATCGAGTAAAATATCATAATAGCTATTGATGTTGGGGAACTTAAATGAGACATTATATATATATATATTTCTATTTAAATATATATATTTCTAAATAGAAATATATATATTTCTATTTTATTATAAAATTATTTCTAAATATAAGTTATTTAATGCGACCTTCTTCTAGTTTTATAATGATTTCTTGGTTTTTGGAGTCTTAATATATTTCTTTTTGTGCCTCTTTTTCTACGTGTTGGGCGCCTTCTTTTAAAAAGTTGTTTTCCAAGAGCGTCTCTATGATCTTGTGATGAGCTAGATGATTCTCTTGATAGTGCTAACACATCTAAGTCCTCTAGTAATGAACGCGTAGCCTCTTGTCGAACAAGACCCCTTTGATGTGTTCCTATATTCGGCTGTCTTTGAAGTCTCGGTGGTGCAGAAAAAGGAGGAGGAGGAGGAAGAGGAGGAAGAGGAAGAGGAAGAGATTGTATACTGGGAAAACGAGATGGTATACTGGGAAGATGGCTTGAAGCTAGAGCTATTCTGTCGCGTGTATCAAGAATTAATACATGATTAGCTGTTTGAATAATAGCTGCTGTTGTTTGTTGACTAAGACTGCGTAAATTGTCTATTAGTGAATCTAATGTTCGACTATTAACGCGGACATTTTTAATAGTCTCTCCGCTCGAGATAATAGTATTAATACTATTAAGTTCTTCATTAAAATCTTGCCTGTCGCGTTCAACTAATTGTAAATAATCTCTCCTCAATGTCTTAACTCTTATTATATTAGCGATAAGTAGTTTAACTTTAAGCTCAATAACACGTATTTTTGTATTTGATAAACATAATTGAATAATTAATAATGTTGATTTTAATAATTTTTCTAATTCTTTTTTTATAGCAATTAGTCTTCCTAATTCTGATTCTGGTAGTATTGGAGACATATATATATTATTATAACATTATAATAATATGTATAATTGTTATAATATTGAGTAATTAGTTTATTTTCCATATTTGCAATATTGTTTTTGAGAGAACCCACGCGGTCTTCTACAATTAATAGATTTCTTATATTTTGCAGTCCATGCTCCTCCATTTTTGCCTCTTTTGCCTCTTTTGCCTCTTTTTTTAGATATGCGTAGCCTATTATTACCTTCTCCTATATTTTGATTTATAGTTAATGAACGGTATTCACCAGTCATTGTATCAAGTTCGTTTTGTAATTGGTCTTTTTGTTGCGTTAATTCTAGTATATCCGCATTTAAAGTTTTATACTTTTCGTTTGCTTTAGTTAAGAGTCGTAGCTTAGCCTCTCCTTCTAGTCTAAGTGGTTTAATAATTTCTCGAATAGCAGCATTAGTAATACCAAGAAGACGAGTTGCCTCACTATGACGACTTCTTATACCTTCTACATCATTAGGATGTGCTATACTATAATCATTAAAGTCGCGTAATGCCCTAGCATATTCAATTCCACTATTACCTTGCGATTCTTCTTGAGTAATTCGCGTTATTTCTTGAGTGCAATAGCGTATCCGTTCTCTAGCACTAGTAGCATCGCTATTTGCTGCTAGTGCTCGTTCGCTAAAATTACTTATATCAGCTTCTAATTCAGCTATTATAGTTCTAAATTTTTTTATTTCTTTTGCTAAAGCTCGACTTTTATAGGCTAAACTTGGTTGATGTGGTCGTGCCGAACTTCTTCTTGATTGAGAGCCTGTTATTATACTATTAGACATATAATATTATATATATATGTTACTAATATTATATTATATTATATATAGTGCTTTTTTTCTAAGAGTGATGTTTTTTGCCCTTTTTTTTAGATTTGCGTTGTCTTTTACCGCGCGCTTGATTTAACGCTCTATCACTAATAAGTGCACTTGTAAGATAACGCTCAAGCTCGCTTACAATGCTCATTAAACTTTGTTGTTGTTGATATAAACTATAATGGTGTTCGCTTGCTAGTCTGTAAGTTTCGCGCGCTAGTGCTTTTTGTTCTATAATAGGAGCAAGACCTGTTTCCATTAGCTCATCAAAAAGAGCGCTTATGTGGTCAAATCTTGGTTTAAAATTATTAAAATCATTTATATTAGTATCTTCATCTTCATTATTTACATATTCTAACCACCGCCTCTTTAATTCTCTATATTCCATTCCTAAGTTGGACTGATTAAAATTCGTAAGAAGTGTGTATCTTAAATTATCACGTTCTGTTCTCAACCTTTCATAGCGATCGCCTTCGTCATCTCTGCGTATTAATGCGCTGTCAACTTCAATTGTTAATGTGGCTAATGCTGCGCGTTGTAGTCTTAAATCGGCTTCTAATTCTCTAATAGTATTTCCTAAAAAGGTTCTACGTGTTTCTAAAGCCTGTGTTCGTCGCGCTAATGCACTTGGATTATTGCGTCTTCGAGTTGCCGACCTTAAATGCATTCTGGGGGTTCTAATAGTATTTTCATTAATGCTAGTCATATTATATTATATTATATTATCATAATATAATATTCTAAATATTATAATCCTCTTTTTCTTGTGCGTTTTCCCTTTTTGCCTCTTTTATATGTAGGGCGATGATGTCTTCTCATTCTACGACCTCGACCTAATTCTCTATTTATGTAATTGCTTTGTCTGTTTAAATCATCACGCGCTTGTGTTAAATCGCTAGTTAATAATGAGTGATTTATTAGTTGTCCGTCTAAATGTCGATAATTTCTATTTCCTATGTCGTAATTAGCTTGTGCTAAATCTATTTCTTCTTGTATTGGAGCAATAAGCGCGTGGGTATTAGCGTACATTGCGTCACCAAGAGCATAAAGTTCTGCTCGTAAGAGTTCTATTGTCTCAATATCATATGGTCTATTGAGTTGATACTCAGTAAGCATACGTTCTACTTCGCTCACACGTTGTCCTTCGTCTGTTTGAACTAGTTCTTCTATTTGACTTCTTTGCGATGTATTTCTTAATAAGTGTGGTAAATAACGTAGTCGTCGCGCATCATCAAGCATATGGTTTTCTGCTTGTTGTACTTCTTGTCTAAGAGGCTCATAATCACGTGATCTAGCATTTAATATTGCATTTAATGTATTTAATTCATTTTCTAATGGACGTCTTCTAATTCTTAAATCTGAACGTTGTCGTGCTGTTAATGGTCTTGGTCTTAGTCGAGTTCTTGGCGGAGACCTTAAAGGCTGTATTACAATAGTGGACATATTATATTATAATATATTAGCATATTATAATATATTACCACAATATAATATAATTATAATATGTAATAAAGTTATTATTTATGAAAAATATCATACTTATTGTATGGCTGTAGTGGTGTGTTGCTCTTCATTAGGTTAAGGCACCCAGACAATGCGCCTCGTTTTTTCAACATTTCAACTTCCTTGCTTGTAAAGGTATCAATAAATCCATTTGTTAATTTGTTTCTAAATATATTTTGTAATAATGTATTATTATGAAACTTATAAGTAGAACCTTTACAATCTTCATCACAAAAAGCTCTCCTACAAAGTTGATTGTCAATAATACGTTGTCTTGTTTTAGTTTTATAATCACCTGGATTCTGTTTATATAGTTCTGCAGCATAGTCATTTTTACAAAAGATAGTACACTTTTTTCGGCTAGTTGATTTGTCTTTCTTGGAAGTTGACTTGTCTTTCTTTGCCGGTTTACTATTTTTTTTTGATTTATTCATTATTATATATTAATTAGATATAATAATAAAGTTATTATTTATGAAAAATATCATAGCCATAATTATATGATTTACCTACTTTCCAACACCCAGAAATAGCGCCTCTTTTTTTTAACATTTTAACTTCCCTTGCTGAATAGCTGTCAACAAATCCATTTTTTCTTGTTTTTTGAAACTTTTTTTGAAATTTTGTATCACCATTAAAGTTATATCCTTCACATTTTTCATTACAATATGTTTTTTTACACCCTTTATACTCAATCTCCTTTGCTTTTGTTTTATATTGATCGACTAAACCATATATTCTTATTGCTAATGGATTTTTTTCTTCTTTTCTGCGTTTATCGTTTATTTTAGCCATTTCAGGCATGTAATCCTTTTTACAAAAGTGTTCGCACTTCTTCATAATTGATTTGTTTTTTTTAACTGATTTTGTTTTAACTGATTTATACATAATTAATATATATTAATTAGATATATTAATTAGATATATTAATTCATTAATTGATCTCCGCACCCAGATAACGCACCTCTTTTTTTCAACATTTCAACTTCCTTAGCAGAATAACTGTCAACAAATCCATTGTATAATTTTTTGCTAAACTTTTCTTTAAAGTTTTTTTGTAGGTTTTCTTTAACAGTGCCAGAAAACAAATTAAAATCATATCCTTCCGCACACCCTTCATTGCAAAAGTTTCGTCTACACAGTCTTTCGACCATTTTTTCGAAAGATTTTCTCATTTCTGCGATTTTTTTTTTATCTTTTTCTGATTTAAAACTTTTTACTGTTACAGGATTCTTTTTATATTGCTCTGGCAAATAATCATTTTTACAAAAGTTATGACACTTTTTCATTGTCTTATCTTTTCTAACATTATATTTAAATTTACTTATTTTTTCTTGCTCTTGCTTCAACAATTTAGTTAACGCTTTATCAGACATAACTTTTTTCTTTTTTGTTTTTGATTTATTCATTTATATTATGCAAATATTATTCTACATTAGTCGAGTAAATAATTTATATAAATGATAAATGATAATAAATGCTCCAACAAATCCTAAGGCTCTATATGTTTCTTTAGTTAGTTTATTTTGTAATCCAAAATATGCTAGAGCTATAAATCCCGGAATAAATAGTATATAATGGGCGATGTAAAGAACATTTCTTAAATTAGTAAAGTCTAAAGTAGGAAACGGAACAAATAATATTATTGCTAATCCCAATAATCCTAATGCATAATATATTGGTCTTGCTGACTTATCTTGAAAATAACCAATATATACTAATAATGCACCAATAACTAAAATATGTAGTATATTGACATACTTCATTCCTAATTTTACAAAGCCCATTTACTATTTTAATATAGTAAGTATATTTTTATTATTATTATTTTATTTTATTTACTTAGATTTCCAATATAATATTTTGGTAAAACACTTTCTTTTACAAAACTAGGATGATTAACAGATTTAAAAAGTCGCGTTCCATTTTTGCCGACTGCTTTTAAAATAACATCTCCTCCTGGATGTGTTGGAATCCAAGTACTAATATTATAAACCTTGTTTTCAATTATAGTCCAAGCATCATTTTTCTTATTATGTTTTTTGACTTCACCAAGCGTAAACGTTTTTACTTCGCTACCTCCTATAGTAGTGTCTTCTATCTTATTACTTTTTATCAGCTTACTTTTTATCAGCTTACTTTTTACCAGCTTACTTTTTCCAAGCTTACGTGTTTGTTTTTTAGACATAGCTAATATTTTGACTAATTTAGCTATACAACTTTCTGACGTCATTAAAGCACCTTCGCACCATGCCTGATACTTTGAATAATTCTCTCCAATAATAAAAACACGAGGATAAGGATTTAATAATTTAGAACTTAAATAATCAGAGTCTACGTCTTTTTTCCAGCACGCCACACCAGCATCCCAAAAATACATTTTAATATATTTACTTAAAGGCACCTTTATATTATAAATGCTAAATAGCAAATTTAGCTTCTCGTGCAGCTTAATTTTAACGTAATCAAGTCCCTTGCTCGTCAATAAGTTATTCCAATAGCGCGCATTAGCGCAATCACTATAGCTACTCATAATTAGTCCATTATCAGAATTAATAGGAATCACAAATTGGACGTTACTATTTGTAATTGTTTTTTCTACATTTTTGAACCACACCTCTCCGCTTTCTTTATTTTTATTATAAATCTCATAGATTCTTAAAAGATTAATTGAATTTATAGAGTTTAACTCGCTTAGCAAAGGTTTAAATATTTCCAATTGTTCTAAGCTTTTTTTAGGAATAGCGCATATTACATATTTTGAATATATTGTTTCTTGCCCAGAACCTTTCCCTTTATAATTTGTAACACTTATTTCAAATAGATCACTAGCATGATTCTTTTTATAAGTTATATTTTCAACATTAGAGAGATTATGAAGCTTTATATTATGCGATTTATAAGATCGTGATTTTTTAATAGCTAGAAACAGCCGTGCTATTATTTGTTCTAATCCCCCATTTAACGTGAAAAACTTTGTTTCATTATTATAATCATATTTAAAATACTCAATAGCGTCATACGCATTTAATTCATTCAAGTCGGAAGAATATTCAAACACGTCTTCGACTTTTCGAGAGAATGATGCAGACACATATTTCGTAAGAAAGTCATACAAATAATATTTTTGTTTTAGCGACTTGCCTAATTTGGAAACCAGAGGGCTAAAGAAAAATTTGGTTAGTTCGTTCATAATGTAATCTTTTGTTGTTGTTTTATTGCTTACCTTATTTTTTTCTGTTACTTCTATGTATGTTTTGGCATTTGGAATAGGAATTCTCTTTGTCTTTAAGCCTAGTTCATTTATTAAACTATTTATAAGTTTATGATGATATCCTAATCGCCCAGCACCTAAATCCATAACATATTCTTGTTTATCTATTGTTTCTTTATAGGAATATATTCGACCACCATAACGTTGTCCTGACTCTAATAATAGAATTTTTAGATGTACGTACTTTTTTGACAATTTATATAAGGTATAAAGACCTGCTATGCCTCCACCTATTATTACTATATCATAATTGTTTGGATCATTATTTTTTGGATCATGATTTGTTTTATTTTTTCGTGTATTATTCATTTAATTATATTATATTATTATTAAGTTATAGCAACATAATAATAATGTTATAAAAAATAGTTAGTGATCTCTCAATTTCTAATTTTCTAATCAGCCAAACTCCTAAGTATATTCATAGCATTAGTAACCCTGTCTCGTGCTTGTCCTAATTCTTCACCAGCGATTTCTTCGATTCTAAGTAATTCATTATAAGTTGGAGAGGTTGCACCTGTTAGTCTTCGATTAGATTGTTCGTAGTTGAAAGTGTTGAGTGCTGCATTATTATATGCTTGTGTTGCTAAGCGACGTGCTTCTAATGCTTGGTTTCTAGCAACTAGCGCCTCTTCATAAGTAATATTTGGAGGTGCTAAATGTGCATAGGGATTGTTAGGTATAACAGTTCTACATAACGGACAATTAGCATGACCACTACGTAAACTGTGTTCTAAACATCCAGTATGAAATCTGTGAGTGCATCCTAATCTTGTTATAGATTCATTTTTCGTCATAGGGTCATGACATATTGCACATTCATTAGTTTTTTCTAAATTTGCATAAATTTGTTCTATTGAGCGCGCATGTAGTCTTCTAGTTTGTTTACCTCTAACACGTTTTTGAAGTTTTTTCGCGGCAGAACTTCTTCTTCGAGTTGAAGAACTTCGACTTCTTGAAGGCATTTAATATAATAAAATAATATATAAATATATTTTATTATATTAATCATGTATGTTAAAATATCAAGGATAACCACTAAGCATTTGCGAACCAAGATGATTTGAAATTCGTAATGCATTAATCGCATCATAATTTGCAACTTCTAATAAATTAGAAGTTCTATTAAAAAAAGCATCAATGTGTTGTTCCGCTATTTCATCGTTAGTACTTGGTCTATCTTGTGTGTTAAAACTTTCATAGTTAGTATAAATAGTATATGCTTCATTATAAATACTTCTTAAAGTAGTCTCAGTATCATTTGCTGTTACTTCATTAACTACTGCCTGTTCATAAGTTATATCTGGAATTTCTGGCGCATCAGGCAGTAGTTCTCTCAGTCGTTCTATACTTTCTTCTATAACATCTAGTTCTTGATTGCGTACTATTAGGTGTTGTATTAGTTGTAGCGGTTCTAAATCTAATAGTTGTGATTGTGGTTGTATTTGGAATAGTGGTTGTACTTGTCGTTCTTGTTCTTCTATAGAAGGATAAGGTATATTAGTTACAACTGTCCTACACTTTGGACATCTTCCACCAGTGCTAGTCAATGAACGCCTTATACAGTCTTTATGAAATCTATGTCCGCAAGGTAATGCAATACGAACATCATTAGTCATAGGTTCAAGACATATTGGACAATCATTAACTGTTGTACTAGTATTTTTTTCTCTATTTATTACTTTTCTAGTTTGCTTTCCTCGAATTCTTGACTGAATTTTACGACTTGCTTTTGATCTTTGTCTTTTTCTTTTTATACTTCTAAATCTTGTTTGAATCTTTTTAACTGCTGAACTTCTTACTCGTGATGAACAACGTCTTTGCGTTTGATAAGGCATATATATATAATATTATATATAATATTATATATAATCATGTAAATCAATAAATCATAAAGAAGCATCATGTAATAATATATTATGACTATAATATATTAAGGCTATAAAAATAGTAATACATTACTAAATCTCTGGAAATGCATCAGTTGTAAGCTCTTCTACCATTTGCGTTGCATTATTCCTAAGCACTTGCGCGCGATGTAATAAATCAAGCGTTATATAATACATATTAGTAACATCTTGGTCTAGTGTGCCATTTGTTCTAACATCTCTATAGTTTTGATAATTTTCAGAAGCTTCATAAAATATTCTTCGTATTTCAGCTACAATTTGGCGTGCGTTATGTTCAATATGTAATGCTTGATTTAAAGTTATATTTGGCATTTCTCTCGGGTCGGGTAGTTGTGCTAGGCGTTGTTCTAGCATTTCAATTTGTTGCATACGTTGTAATATATATTGTCTTCGTTGTGCTGGGTCTAATATTGCTGGTGGTGGTGGAGGTGCTTGTGGTTGTTGTTGTGAAAGAGGAACATTACCAAATGTTCGATTTGCTCTTCCTTCTGGTACATACGGTATATTAGTTACAACACTCCTACAAAGAGAACATTTTCCTTGACTTCTAGATAACCAATTTTGTATACAATGTTTATGAAATCTATGTCCGCAAGGTAATGCTGTAGCAACATTATTAGTCATAGGTTCAAAGCATATTGAGCAATTATTATCTGTTAACATACTACTTCTTACTCTAGATATTAATGTCCTTGCTTTATTACCTTGAATTTTTGCACGGGCTCTTGTCTGAATTTTACGCGTTGCTGACGTTTGCCTTTGTTTGTGTCTTTTTCTACTTCTAAATTTTGTTTGAATCTTTTTAACTGCAGAACTTCTTACTCGCGATGAACTACGTGTTTGCGAAGGCATATATTATAATATAATATAATATATTATAATTTTATGCTATATTATATAATTTTATGCTATATTATATAATTTTATGCTATATTATATAATTTTATGCTATATTATATAATTTTATGCTATATTATATAATATAGCATAAAAGTTTTTATAATAACTAGTTAATACATTCCACGTATTAATCTATCATACTCATCTGATGTTATTCCATTAACAGTAATAGGAGCCCTGCTTCTATTATAGTCTGCTGTTGTTATTCCATTAACAGTAATAGGAGCCCGTGTTTGTATAGGTGCTGATAGTCTCCTGTATGCTTCTAACCAAGTAGTCCATTGTCTATTTGCTAGCTGTCTGTATGCGGTTCCATTGCGCGGTAAGTTATTAATTTCTCTTGTTGAAGCATCCATATACATACGTGCATCATCAAATGTTGTTGCACGATGCATATTATCTATTAACGCATCAGCACTATTAATAGCATCCATAGTTGCGCTGCTTTGTCTAGGTGCTTCTTGTAATCGTGGATACGTTTGTAGCCATACTTGGTTTCGTTCTTCCCTGAGAACTGCGCGTTCATTCTCTGGCAAGCTATCAATTAGTAGATCTGTTTCATTTAACAAGTTAATTGCTTCAATCATAGTAGCAGCATTAGGCAATCCTGCTATTAACGCATTAACAGTGTTAACAGTATTATTAATATTAGTACTAATAGGCATTGAAATAGGCCTTTGTAGGTGATATGGTATTTCTGGTTCTATAGATGTTCTACATAATGCACAGCTTGGATTAATAGCAGTCCATTGATCAATACACTTTCTATGAAATCTATGACCGCAACGAAGCGTTTTTGTAAGTCTTGGATACAACATATCACTATTACATATAGAACACTTCTCAATATTTGGATTTGCTAACGCTCTTCTAAATGTTTGTTGAATTCTTCTTGTTGCAATTTTTTTAGAGTTTATTTTTGATAATTCTGCTATTGCTTGTTCTCTTCTTTTTCTTTTTTTGAACGTTTTTTGAATATGTGTAATGACTTTTGTTGTTGGACTTAAAGACACGCGTATTGGAGTTAAAGTCGGTGCTGTTGGATTAAAAGGTGGAACTTCTTGAGGTGCAGGCGCAATTCTATTTATAGCTCTTCTTGTTAATAATCTTTTCCCAAAACTTCTTAATTTTTTTGTTTTACTCTTTATATTTCTTATAAACCCCATATATATTATAATATTATAAAAAATAATATTATACTATAATTAATAGTATACTATGAATTATAATAAAAATAAAAAAAATATTTCACGGTTATTTAAGCTGATTGGTGAGAAAAGATTATTTTTAACATTGATTTTTCTAAATTTAGTATTTCAACATTATATTACTTATTATGTAAGTAATAATATTGATATAAGAGCAGAAAAAGAAAAAGATCCTAATAAATATAACACTATTATTATTAGTGCCTATGTATTAGCTACATTATTTATTTTACTTTTAATATTTGTTCCTATGTCTATGGAGTTCAAATTTATAATATTTTCACTATTTTCAGTTGCATATGGAATAATATATGCCTCTATAAAACAAAATTTCGATCCTGGTTTTGTATACGGATCAGCTATAGGAGCTGTAAGTGTTTTTGTTTTTATGATACTATTTGGACTTGTGGTAACGATGAGTACTATTCGATTGACTAATAAAGTGGCTTTTGGATTATTTTATGCTCTATTATTGTTAATTATATTAACTCTGGTGCAACATTTTATATATAATTATTTAGTTATTACAAAATTACTGCTAATTGCCCTTGCTAGTTTATTTGTATTATATATTGTAAATACAACCAACAATATATTGCAACGCAATTATGATGGAGATTTTATAACTGCTTCGTTTGATTATTATATAGATATGTCAAATATTTTTACAGCATTAAAGGTTGAAGATGATTAATTATACATTAATTATTATAC